>ERZ1740068.104-NODE-104-length-52802-cov-9.031243_pt1 | contig 52802 bp, 40 predicted proteins | sample MGYA00581735_ERZ1740068 | MGnify/ENA primary metagenome ERZ1740068 (study PRJEB43018, sample SAMN04849740) | marine metagenome | isolation source: floating plastic debris | place: Pacific Ocean | collected 2008-08-30 | study: EMG produced TPA metagenomics assembly...
CCGAAAAAAAGGAATAGAAGAATTATGGCATAAAAAAACAGCAAGAGATGCTTTGTCGTAAAACTCACATTCTTGCTGTTTGTTGTGGTGCGCACGAGAGGATTCGAACCTCCACGCCGTTAAGCACTGCCGCCTGAAGACAGCATGTCTACCAATTTCACCACGTGCGCGGATAAATCAGATTGCAAATGTAATGACATAAATTTGAAAGTCAATGATTCAACCCTGATTTTAAAACCGGCAAAATCAAACTAATACAGTGGAGCTAATTTGCTCAAAGTAAGCTACGCGCCACGGGCAATAGGTACAGTATTTGCTGTGGGTATTAAAAGGGTCTTTACTGATCCTGTTAGCAGATTAAATAACCAGATGCCATTGTCAAAAATGATCAAATACTTTACAATTTTACTATTATTAGTATCACTTACAGTAGAAGGCCAAAATGCACTCAAAGGCATCATTACAGATAGTGAAACAGGTGAGGCAATCCCAGGTGCCAATATCTACCTCAACACCAGCAGTATAGGCACCAGCTCTGACATCGATGGCAATTTCACACTGGACATAGGCCCAATTAGGCCTGTAAGCATATTCATTAGTTTCGTAGGCTATAAAACACTTTCCTGGCAGGTGGAAGATTCCGGCGTGTCTCTGAAAGTAAAATTAGAACAAAGCTCCTTCACGCTGGAAGAATATCAGGTAAAATCCGAGGAGGACAAAGCATGGCAAAGGCGAATGAAAAGGTTTAAATATGCCTTCTTCGGAACCGATGAGCTGGCCAGACAGTGTGAGATACAAAACCCATGGGTAATTGAGTTTAAACGAACTGACGGCGTCCTGACTGCTTTTGCGGATGAATCCTTAATCATCCTTAACAAGGGGCTGGGTTATAAAGTGACTTACTTACTGAATGAATTTATCATCAGTCCCATGATGCGGCAATACCAGGGGTTGTCCTTTTTTGAAGAACTGGAAACCAATGATCCTGCAGAGCATCGTACCTGGCAACAAAACCGATTAACGGCTTACAATGGCTCTATGCGACACTTCTTATATGCTGCGCAAAATAACCAACTCAGGGAAAGCCGGTTTACCGCCATCATAGGACAAAATGTAGACCAACGCGGCGTTAGAATAGAGGGCAAAGTACCCAACAAGAGCATCACCAACCTATCATCACACGTCATCTTTTCAAAATCTGATGATAATGGTCGTATTTTGAAGTTCTCAAACCATCTGATGATTACCTACAAAGGTGAAACCCAAAGGGGAGATTTTCAGCATTCAAGTGTTGTCTCAAATTATCCTACGTTTGTTGATGAAAAAGGAAATCTCGCGAGTTCGGGTGGCATTACCGTCGCCGGTCACCTCGCACACGAGGGGTTTCCCTATCTGCTGCCTGCAGAATATGAACCAGGGCAGTGAATGCCTGTGAACTGACTATTGCCTCAAAGGAAAAGCAACCTACCTCAACCTGACACTGCACCACTTATTTCGTGAGGATCAGTATTTACTGGACAATGAAGCGATCGCCTGCAGGTCATTCCCCTATAAGAACAGTTAAGAATCAGGGAGGTCATATCAACAACATCAAGAGAAAACACTAACGCTTATAAAAAACATTTATCCAGTTACAAAGTAGAGCACCATCTTCTGGCATATGCCAAAAGGTTTCAGTATCTATTACACTTTTATAACTCATAATAATCAATATCATGATCAAGAAGAGCAAACTTTCAAAACTTGAAGTAAGCAGTTTCATCACTTCTCTGGACGCCCAGACTGAAAACACAGTAAAAGGGGGCGCACCAACGGTAAACACCAAAGGATATTGGTCACACTGCTGCCCAACCAAAGGCGGTAAGATCTGTGACCTCATTGATAAGTTCTAATAACAGAGGTGGTTGAGCAGTAAAAGCTGCTTGATCACCTTTTTTAACTTCTTTCAAGTGGCTGTTGGCCTAAAATCCGACAGTGAAAGATTGAACAAGCGTACAGAAAGAAAAGCTGCCTGAACTCACCATACCTCTACAGACAAGAAAACCCCGAACTACACGAAGCAGCCGGGGTTACATGACAGAAAATGTAATAACAACGATTAGGTCGTTAGTCTACATTGTCGTGAAGGAACTTGTTGTTCCCAATGATGTTATTATCGTCATTCAAATTGTACTTGCTCACGTTACGCTCTGTAGAATGCGGCACTTTCTGAAAGTTCACTTTCTTCCGCATATAAGCTGGTACATCTAATTTCTCTTTGAAATGCTCCGGATCCATCACCTCTGTTTTCTTCAGTCCTTTCAACTTCTGAATTCGCTGCCTGGCCTGTTCCATCAGTTGCGTCTTTTTGGAAGGTGGATGCGCCATTCCGTCCAGCTCATCCAATAAGTGGTCCTCGTCCTCTTCTTCGTCAGCCTCGTTAACGATGTCGTATTCATTGGTTAACTCATTGGTAAAGTCAAACTCTACCAGTTCTTCCTCCTCCTCTATCGGGTCATTTTTCCGTTTGAAGTCAAAAGAGTAGCTGTCATCACCAAAGTCGAAATCGTCTTCATTGTCATCATTTTTGTTGAATGAATCAGGCTCATTCTCAATGAATAGCGGAATCTGTCTGCTTGACTCCAGGTCATAGATTTTCTTCTCCGGCTCATTGTTGAACTGAGGCTCTTCATCCAACTCGTCCTGCGCTTCACGAGCAGCTTCCTCTTCCTGACGGATTTGGGCCACCAGCGAACTGGCATCAAAATCATCGAGGATATTAGCGTTAGTATCCCGCGCCTCAGGCTCGCTTTCTCTTACCTGCTGCGGAGCGACGTCTACCTGCTTAGGGGCTTCCTTTTGCTTCGGTGTATCCAGCTGTGGCTGGTCAAACCCCGTGGCAATCACTGTCACCCTGATACTATCACCCAAATCAGCATCCACACCGTGACCGAAGATCACCTCAGCCTCATCTCCAGCATGCTCCTGCATGAAGTCCGTGATATCGCTCAGCTCATCCATCTGCAACTCTGCCTCTTCACCGGAAATGATAGACAAGAGGATTTTTTGCGCTCCATGGATGTTATGGTTATTGAGCAATGGCGAGTTGATCGCCTCTTCTGCAGCACGCTTGGCACGGCTTTCGCCGGAGGTCTTGGCACTACCCATTACAGCAGCTCCGGAGTCCCGCATGACCGTTTTTACATCCTCAAAATCCACGTTTACATAACCTGGAACAGTGATGATCTCCGCAATACCTTTCGCAGCAGTGGTCAATACGTTGTCAGCCTGCGCAAAAGCACTGCTGATAGACAAGTTTCCAAAGACCAGGCGTAGTTTGTCGTTGAGAATTGTGAGCACCGTGTCACAATTGCTTCTGAGTGATTCCACTCCCGCCTGTGCCTGCCCCATCTTCTTCTTACCTTCAAAGGCAAATGGCACTGTCACAATACCTACGGTGAGGATATCCAGCTCTTTGGCAATTTGCGCGATGACCGGCGCAGCACCTGTACCGGTACCACCGCCCATACCAGCAGTAACGAATACCATTCTGGTACCGTCGCTCAGCATTTCTCTTATTTCTTCTTTACTTTCCAGTGCTGCCTGGCGTCCTTTGTCAGGATTGGCTCCTGCTCCCAACCCACTGGTTAGATTAATACCGATCTGCAACTTATTGGGCACAGGACTGCTCAGCAGCGCCTGGCTATCTGTGTTGCAAACGATGAACTCAACATCCTTGATGCCGAGGTTGTACATGTGGTTTACCGCATTACTACCACCGCCACCAACACCAATTACCTTGATGATGGACTTATGGTGAGTGGGTAAATCAAATGAATACGCTTCTGTCATGATTTTGTATATTTTGATTTAACTGTTTTTTTCCTTTCTCTCCGTCGCTAGAGGTATCTCCCAAAAATCAGCAGGCGCTTTACCCGCATGGGAAATACTTCAAGTGACAGCTTATGCAATAAGTACTTCATAGATTAATAATCCTTTCCGTCCTCAAAATCGTCGATTAACAAGCCTTTGGTTTTCTCCAGAATATTCTTGAAGAAATTTATGCCTGTCTTATCTTTAGAAGTCTTCTGTCCTGCAGTCGCACGACTACTTCTCACTTCTCTGTATCTATCCTCACGCTCATCCAAAGCCTTGAAGCCCGAAAGCACCAAACCAACAGATGTCGCATACATAGGGCTCTTGATATTCTCAATCTTACTTTTGCCCATGTGCTCATTAGGATAGCCGATCCTGGTATCCAAACCAGTCATGTATTCAAACAATTGCTTTAGGTTGGCCATCTGCGAGCCACCACCGGTGACCACAATACCGCCCGTCAGCTTATTTTCATATCCTGAAGTAATGATTTCTGTGTGAACCATCTCAATGATTTCCTCCAACCTTGCTTCGATGATGTGCGCCAGGTTTTTCACTGAGATCTCCTTTGGAGGTCTGTTTCTCAAACCCGGGATCGATACGATCTCGTTGGGGCTTGCCTCTTCACTGATGGCCTTACCAAACTTCGTTTTCAGCAACTCGGCCTGATGCTCCATTACCATGCAACCCTGCTTGATATCAGCCGTAATGATGTTGCCACCAAAAGGAATCACTGCCGTGTGTCTGATGATATTGTCATAGAAAATGGCGATATCGGTAGTACCACCACCTATGTCTACCAGGCAGATACCCGCTTCTTTCTCCTCCTCACTCAATACTGCCAGGCTGGATGCCAATGGCTCCAAAATCAGATTTTCGATCTCCAACCCTGCTCGTCGCACGCATTTGTTGATGTTATTGATCGCATTGGTCTGCGCCGTGATGATGTGGAAATCCGCTTCCAGCTTCACACCAGACATACCAACAGGGTCTTTGATGCCATCTTCATAGTCGACGATGTAGTCCTGTGGCATGACGTGGATAATCTCACTTCCAGGCGGTATCACAATGCGATACATGTCATTGGTGAGTCGGTTCACGTCTTCTATTGTAATTTCATCATCCAGGGAATTTCTGGTAATAGATCCATGGTGTACAGAACTCTTAATATGTTGTCCTGCAATGCCCACGTTGACTACCCTGATATCAATCCCTGATTGCTCGCTTGCCTCTTTAATGGCCTTTTCGATGGCGTGAACTGTCTTGTCAATATTCGTCACTATGCCTCGAATTACCCCTTCTGAAACAGCTTTGCCCATTCCAAGAACTTCGAGTTTTCCAAACTCGTTTTTGCGACCTACCACCGCACAAATCTTGGTGGTACCTATGTCTAATCCAACTATAATCTTATCGTCCTGCATGGCTATGTGGTTAATCTGCGACTATTTGCTTATCGTATTCTATGCTGACACTGTCATATTCATTCCAGCCCTGTCCCGGAAGGATTTGGCGATAGAATACCTTCAGCTTTGTAAATTTCGTATCTAAGTCCGTCATGGGCCCAAACTCGACCACCTGTCTGGAAACTTGCGTCAAAAACGACACTTCAAAATCCTTGTTCACAAACAGGTGTGCTATCTGGGCATTCCAAAACTTATGCTGGTCTATGAATGTGACCAGCTCCAACAATCTCTTCCCGTTTGCTGTATCATTCAGATTCTCTTCTTTCAGGATCGTTTTATCCTGCATTTCTATCAGTGGCACCCGCGCGGTATGCTTGGCGGTCACTGGTAAAACCTGCCCTTCCTCTCCTACGTAATAGTCCGGGCCTTTGGCGTCATACACCCTGGCAATCGGTTTGGTTTGCACAACATCTACCAACAAATTACCTTTGAGGTCTTTGAAAACCTGTACTTCCTTCACAAAAGGATGCTTCCGTACACGACGTTCCAGTTCTTTCAGGTTGAGCTGGTCAATTCGCAATCCCAATACATAATTGGCATTTTCTTCATTGATCAGGTCCAGGATCTCCAGGTTATCGATGAAGTAATTGCCCTGTTGATTGAGAATCTTCACAATGACATCGTTCACCTGTCGCTGACGCTGTTTCTTGCCACTAAACCCAATCGAAATCATCAGGAACAATATCAGCACTAACGCACTTACCAATCCCTTGACCGATTTGAACTTAAACATGACTGACCTCCTTTCCTTCTAAATATTCTTTAATCTTTGGCACTTCTCTGTCAATATCTCCAGCACCAATCGTCACCAGCACTTCCAGTTCACGATCCTTTAGTTCTGAGACTACCTCCGACTTACCGATCAACACTTTATTTTCAAGAGTCACCTGATCAAAAATGAGCTGACTCGTTACACCGGGCATTGGGTCTTCCCTTGCCGGATAGATGTCCAGCAGGATCAACTCATCTACCTTACTCAACTCTTCCGCAAACCCAGATGCAAAGTCGTTGGTTCGCGAAAAGAGGTGCGGTTGAAAGATCGCAGTGAGTTTCCTTCCGGGGAAGAGTGCCCTCACCGAAGTGATAAAAGCACTGATTTCTCCCGGATGATGTGCATAATCATCAATAAACACCTGTCGATCGTTTCTTATAATGTATTCAAACCTTCGTTTCACTCCCTGATACGAGGCGACTGCTTCTTTAATTTTTGCTGAATCAACACCCAGTCTAAGTGCTGCGGTAATGGCTGCCACACAGTTTTCCATGTTGTGATAACCCGGTACACTGAGTATCAAATCCTGAATCACCACATCGCCGTGCTGATAATCAAAATGGAATACCCCATCGCTGATTCTCAAATTAGCCACCTGCACCTCACCCTGATCGGCACCATAAGTGACCGTTGCAGCTGTGAGCGAAGCCTCCGCAAACTGATCTCTCACCCGGCTGTTCATGATGATCATTCCGTCCCGGTCTGTTCTACCCACATATTCGTTGAACGTGCGGAGCATCTCTGTTTCATCACCGTAGATATCCAAATGATCGGGGTCTACCGAAGTCACAATGGCAATGTCGGGATGAAGCTGCAGAAATGACCTGTCAAACTCATCTGCCTCTACCACAACCACATCATCCTTTCCACCCATAATCAGGTTGGACGCATAATTGGTCATGATGCCGCCAATGAAGGCATTGCAACCAAAACCGGAAGCTTCCAGCAAATGAGCCAGCATGGAAGAAGTAGTGGTCTTCCCGTGCGTTCCGGCCACACCAACGGTATATTTATCCTTGGTAATGACTCCCAGCACCTCGGCGCGCTTCATGATCACATAACCGGCAGATCTGAAATACTCCAGCTCACTGTGAGTGCCCTGGATTGCAGGCGTATAAACCACCAGCGTTCCGGCCTGATCATTCTTCACAGCATCGGCAATCAGATGGACATCATCTTCGTAATGCACCGCGATGCCTTCCCGCTCCAGCGTTTGGGTCAATGGAGATGATACACGGTCATAGCCATATACCGCCACACCCTGTGAACGGAACCAGCGAGCGATGGCAGACATGCCGATCCCCCCGACCCCAACAAAGTAGACATGATGTATATCTGCTAAATTCATTCTGGTATCAAATCCTTTATTTGTTTCACTATATCATCTACTGCATTCGGTTTTGCCAACTTTTTGATATTGACAGACAACCGCTCACAGGTTTCTTTCTCTTGCAATAAACCGATGGTCTCTCCCACCAGCCTTTCTTTGGCTTCCCCATCGGGAATAATCTTCGCAGCCTCTTTGTTGACCAACGCCATGGCATTCTTGGTTTGATGATCCTCGGCTACATTGGGCGAAGGCACAAAAACCACCGGCTTACCCACAAGACACAACTCCGATATCGACAAGGCACCTGCTCTGGAGATGACCACATCTGCTACGCCATAAGCCAAATCCATGTCAGAGATGAACTCCGTCAATATCAAGCCATCGCCCAGCTTGTCGGAGACGCGCTCCAGCATCTCATCAAAGTAAAACTTACCACATTGCCAGATCAGCTGCACTCCCGCTTCTCTGATCTGATCGATGCCTGCAATCAGGCTCTCGTTGATGGTTCTGGCTCCAAGGCTGCCGCCAATGACTAAGATGGTCGGCTTATCGGCCTTTAAGCCAAAATATTCACACCCTTCTACCCTCTTATTCTCAGCATTGAGAATGGATTTCCTCACGGGATTACCCGTTAAAACAATCTTTTCCTTCGGAAAAAACCGCTCCATACCATCATAGGAAACACATACCTTCCTGACCTTGCTCCCCAACATCTTGTTGGTGATTCCCGCATAGGAATTCTGCTCCTGAATTACAGAAGGCATTCCTTTTCTGGAAGCCGCATACAACATAGGAGCGCTGGCATAACCGCCAAAACCGATGACAATATCAGGCTTGAACTGCTTCAGAAGCTTGAATGCTTTCAAAATACTCCCCAATGTCTTGAATGGAAACATCAGGTTTTTGAGCGTCAGCTTACGCTGTAATCCCACCACATTGAGGCCTATGATTTCATAGCCCGCCTGCGGCACCTTCTGCATTTCCATCTTGCCCTTGGCACCCACAAACAATATCTCACACTGCGCCAATTGCTCTCTCAGCGCATTGGCGACAGCGATGGCGGGATAGATGTGGCCTCCTGTGCCTCCCCCGCTCACAATGATGCGATATGTTTTACTGGTCTCTGCCATTTTTCATGCCCTAAGCGGCATCTACTGAGTCATCATTCATTCCGCCAACCGGCGACCCAAAATCAAAATCTCCTATATCTCCTAAATCAAGGTCGTCAACCTCTGCTAATTCAAATTCTTCTGCTACTTCAGCGGCTGCAGGAATCTCTTCTTTGGGCTCATTGACCACCATGGTCCTCATCGTATTGCCAGTAGGCTTCACCTCCATCTCTTTGGAAGTCTCACCCCTTGACACACTGATGATGATCCCCAGCGCCAGGCCGGTAAACAACTGAGAGGTACCCCCCATACTCACCAGCGGCAGCGGCAATCCTGTGACAGGCCCCAGCCCTACCACTACACCCATGGCTACCATTGCCTGCAGCACCAGCGCGAAGCTGAGCCCTGCTGATAACAGTCCGCCGTAGGCGCGCTCGCTTTCCGACACCGCAATCATGCCGCGGTATAAAAGAACGAGATACAAAAGCAGTACACCTATACCACCTATGAAACCATATTCTTCGATGATGATCGCATAGATGAAATCCGAGAACGACTGCGGCAAAATATTGCGCTGGTCACTCTGTCCTGGTCCCTTGCCGATGACACCACCTGTTGCGATGGCTACATTGCCCTGCTTCGTCTGGAAAGACTCTTTTCCATTCACAAACTGCTCTACCCTGGACTTCACCGTAGGCCACCGCTGACCAATCGTCATCGCTACCGCACCAGCCATAATTCCTATCATCATCAGCATGGCAAGGAACTTCACCGGCACACGACCGATGAACATGACCAGCATACAGGTGATGAATAGCAAAATGGCAGAAGAAGTATCCGTCAGAGCAATCAGCCCGCAAATAACGCCAATCCAGATCAAAATTGGCATGATTGATTTCTGAAAATCTGCAATATTATTTTGCTTCTTTGACAGCATCGCAGCCAATGACACAATCAGCGCCAGCTTGGCCAAATCCGATGGCTGAAAAGCCTGGTTGATCAGTGGAATGGAAATAGACCTGCTGGCCTCATTGATCTCCGTTCCAAACTGCCAGGTATAAATCAGCAAAGGAGCTGAAAGCCAGAGTGCATACTGCGATATCTTGCTGTAATAGCGATAATCTACCTTATGCGCCAGCCACATGGCAAAGAAGCTCAGGCATACCAAAAATGTATGCTTGAAGAGGTAGAATTCCGTATTTCCTCCCTTTTGCTGATAAGCGAGCGACCCGGTAGCACTGTAGACCACCAGGATGCTGAGTATTGACAAGGAGAACACCACGAACCAAATGACGAGGTCTCCTTTTAAATTCTTATGTGCCCACTCTTTCATCATGACATCTTCTCTTTTCGTTTGGCCAACTCCAATACTTCCGCTCTAAACTGATCTCCCCTATCCATGTAGTTCGTAAACAAGTCAAAACTTGCACAGGCAGGAGACAGTAAGACCACCATTCCTTTTGCTGCTACCTCAGCAGCAGCCGCTACAGCCGATTGCATACTGTCACAATCCGTAATGGCTGTCAAGTGATTTGAAAAAAAGTCAGTCAAGGCACGGTTGTCCGTTCCCATTCCTACAAGGTGACTGACTTTTTGCTCAACCAGCAATGCTATTTGTTCATAATCATTTCCTTTATCCACACCGCCTGCTATCCAGACAATGGATTCCTCTATTCCATCCAGGGCATAGTAGACTGCATCTACATTGGTTGCCTTGGAGTCATTGATGTATTTTACGCCATCTATTTCCGCCACCAGTTCCATTCTGTGGGGCGCGTTTCTGAAAGTCTTCAATGCCTCCACCACCTGCTCCCCCTTTGCACCAGTCATCAAAGCTGCCGAAATCGCCGCCAAGGCATTCAGCTGGTTATGCCGACCGTATAAAGGCAGCGAACTGGAGGAAATCGTCAATTCCTGCCCATCCTGCAGCCTGAATTTCAAGTCCGGGCCATCTGTCCAGGCACCTGACTGCGCTATTGGTTCAATAGAGAATGGAAAGATGTTTACCATCGCAGCAGCACTTTCCACACGCTCTTTGATCATGGGGCTATCTACCCCGGCAATCAGCGTTTCTTCTTCACTTTGATTCATTACAATCCGGAACTTGGCATCGCAATAGCGATCCATACTGCCTTCATAGCGATCCAGATGATCCGGTGTCACATTGAGAATCATCGACAATTGTGGCTTGAATGTGTCGATGTCATCCAACTGAAAACTACTGATCTCCAACACATAATAGTCGTAGACATCATCTACCACCATTGCTGCAAAACTATTTCCGATGTTACCTCCTACACCGACATTAAACCCTGCTTCTCTCAGCAAGTGATATGTCAGTAATGTCGTCGTCGTTTTGCCGTTGGTACCAGTAATTGCGATGATCTTTGCTTCTGTATACCTGGAAGCAAATTCTATCTCAGAGATCACCGGAATACCTTTCTTTTTCAGCGCCTGAATCCCCGGCACTGTATTGGGAATTCCCGGACTTTTCACCACCAGGTGAGCCGCCGTGAGCTTTTCAATGGTATGACCACCTTCTTCAAAAGCGATCTCATTGGCAATCAGTAGTTCGCGAAAGGTCGCAGCGATTTTGCCGTAATCCGAAAGGAATACGTCAAAGCCTTTGGACTTTGCCAGCATGGCAGCACCCAATCCGCTTTCTCCTGCACCTAATATGACTACTGATAATTTCATTCTGTTTTTCTAGTGATCAAATTCATCTTTTGACAGACGAGAGGCGATCAACCTGTCGCAAGCAAAGGAATAGAGCGAAATCACATCAAACCCCTGCTTCACCATGCGCTTCATCACGCTGGTACTGTTTCTTTTATCAAATTCTGTGAGCTGATCAAGGATAAAAATGATCTCGTCACTCTCATCTTCCAGTGATTCAATCACCGTATTGAACTGCAACTCATTTTTTGTCGCCAGGAGCTTGCGTAATAACGCATCCATTCTTCTGGCACTTCTGATCAGTTGAGAGCAATATTCCAACACGCTTTTATGATGGATCAACTCCGTAATCTGGGCCACAGCATCCTGAAACTTTTTGTTCCGTTCGGTTAAGTCGTTGAGCTTCATTTATTTCTATATTAGAGGTAACATTTATCTCAATTTCAATGTCGCCAGCGTAAAAATCGCCAGCAGTATTCCTACGATCCAGAAGCGACTCACAATCTTCGCTTCATGCATTCCTAATTTCTGATAATGGTGATGGAGCGGAGACATCTTGAAGATGCGTCTTCCCTCGCCATATTTCCTTTTCGTATACTTAAAGTATGACACCTGCATGATCACACTGACATTCTCGATGAGAAAAATGCCACACAAAATAGGTATCAGCCACTCTTTGCGGATGGTAAATGCCAGCACGGCAATGATCCCACCCAACGAAAGACTCCCGGTATCTCCCATGAACACCTGCGCCGGATAGGAATTGTACCACAGGAAGCCTATACAAGCCCCCACAAAAGCGGCACAGAAAATCACCAGCTCCCCGGAGTTGGGAATGAACATGATGTTCAGGTATTCTGAAAATACCGCATTACCAGACAGATAGGCCAGTATAGCCAGCGTCAGCCCTATAATCGCTGATGTACCCGCTGCTAACCCGTCAATGCCATCTGTAATATTGGCACCATTGGATACCGCCGTCACGATGAAAATCACTATCAGCACATACAATATCCAGGTGTAGTCTTCCAGGAAATCGGGTAGCAACCAGGTGTATCGAAATTCATTGTCTTTCACAAATGGCAGCGTAGTAGACACCGATTTTCCATCGGTAAAACTTCGCACGCCTTCTGCGGTCATTTCTCCAAACTCACGGATCACTACACTGTCGTGAAATACCAGCACAAGTCCTACTATCAGTCCAACACCTATCTGTCCCACAATCTTGAACTTGCCTGCCAGACCATCTTTGTTCTTCCTTTTGATCTTCAGATAATCGTCCGTAAAGCCAATCAATCCCAACCAGAGGGCCGTTATGAGCAGCAATACGATGTATACATTGTGGACCTTGGCAAACAGCAATGTTGGTATCACAATCGCCGCGATGATGATGATTCCACCCATCGTAGGCGTTCCCTCTTTCTCTTTCTGGCCTTCCAGCCCAAGATCTCTCACTTTCTCACCTACCTGCAGCCTTTTGAGCTGACGAATCAGCGTTTTACCGAAGGCAATGGTGATCAGCAATGACAAAGCAGCAGCCATACCAGCCCGGAAGGAGATGTATTGAAACACCCCCGCGCCCCACAGGTCGAGTTGTTTGTCCAGGTATTCAAATAGGTAATAAAACACTGCCTTAGTCTTCTTTAAAAATTTCCAACATTTCTGTCACTACTTCTTTATCATCAAAAGGGTGTCGCACCCCATCAATTTCCTGATAGGTCTCATGACCTTTTCCTGCGATCAGGATAATATCTGCTTTTTTAGCAACTGAACACGCCGTTTTAATTGCTTCACGGCGGTCAGCTACTGTCAATGTCTTTTTATAATTTGATTTACTCACCCCAGCCTCCATGTCGCGAAGGATCTGCAATGGATCTTCCGTTCTCGGATTATCTGAGGTCAATATGACTTTGTCACTAAACTTAGCGGCAATCTGAGCCATCAACGGTCTCTTTGCCTTGTCCCGGTCTCCGCCACAGCCCACTACGGTGATCACCTGCTCGTTGCCGGTCCTGAAATCCGCAATGGTCTTCAGCACATTCTCCAGGGCATCCGGCGTATGTGCATAATCCACAATGGCTGTTACTGCAGACCGGTGATCCACGACGTCGAACCTACCACGCGCTGCTTTAAGCTCAGAAAGGGCCATCAACGTGTTTTCAATCTCTTCCCCCAACTCAATCGCCACCGCATAGGCAGCCAACAGATTGTAGGCATTGAATTGACCCACCAGCCTGAACCACACATTGCGGCCTTCCACCTCCAGCTCCAGCCCCTGCAGGGTATTGTTAATGATGCGAGACTTATAATCGGCCATGAAACGGAAACCAAAAGTCCGCTTACTTGCTACCGTGTTCTGCAACATCACAGCCCCACGCTTATCATCTGTATTAGAAAGTGCAAAAGCCGTCTTTGGCAAATTATCAAACAACAACTTCTTTGCTTTGATGTAAGCATCGAAGGTCTCATGGTAGTCCAGGTGATCATGAGTAATGTTGGTAAAAACACCACCCTTGAACCTAATTCCTGCGACACGCTTCTGGATGAGGGCATGGGAGCTTACTTCCATGAAACAGTGCGTACATCCGGCCTGCACCATCTCACTCAGCAATCTATTGAGTTCAATGGCATCAGGAGTCGTATATTTAGCTGGTAAGACCTTGTCGTTTACCCGGTTTTCAACTGTAGAAAGTAAACCCACCGTATAGCCCAACCTCATAAAGAGGTGGAATAACAGCGTCACCGTGGTTGTTTTCCCATTGGTCCCTGTGATTCCCACCAGATGAAGTTTATCTGCCGGATTGTCATAAAAATTGGCTGCGATCACACCCAAAGCAGTCGCTGTATCTTCCGTCTGAATGTACGCCACACCTTCGGCCTGCACTTCGGGCAAGTCTTCACAAACCACCGCAACAACCCCCTTGGCCACCGCCTGGTCGATGTAGTCATGACCGTCGGTCGTCAATCCTTTTACCGCCACAAACAAAGCATCTTGCTCAGCCTGCCGCGAGTCAAAGCATATGCTTTTGACGGGCATATTCATGTCGCCTGAAGCACTTTGCAACGGTATTTTGTACAATATGTCTTTTAATGTGGTCACTAACCTAGTTCAAGTTTGATCTTATCGCCTTTACTAAAATTCCGTCCCGGCAGAACGGATTGTTTTGAAACTCTTCCAATACCAGTGGTTTCTACTTTGAACCCCATGTTCTCAAGGATATAAATCGCATCCCTGAGCGTATAACCGGTCACATCCGGCACTACTTTACTTGAAATCTTTTTCGATTCCCAGGACACTGAGTTATTGACAATTCTTGTTCCTACCCACTCCTGATCAGTATTGCTGTGGTTGGAAATACCGAGCTCATTGCAAATCAGGGTCAGATCATCTTTGAATCCTCCTCTGATCATGGGAAAAACCCCCTCTTCCGGCTCCAGGTCCACATAAGCTTCCTGCATACGCACATCTATCGAGTAAATCTTATCTGCTACCTCTTTGAATACCGGCGCTGCAACATCACTACCGTAGATTCTGGAGTTTTTGGGATTATCAATTACGACTATACAGCTGTATTTCGGCGCTTCTGCCGGAAAATAGCCAGCAAATGACGCATAGTATTCCTTGGTGTACTTTCCATTCTTTGCCTTTTTGGCCGTACCTGTCTTACCAGCGATCTTGTAAAAACTATCGTTGATATTTTTGGCTGTACCTCGCTCAACCACTCCTTCCAGCAACATCCTCACCTTGTGCAGCGTCTCTGCAGAACAAATCTGCTTATTGAGCACCTGGCCGTCAAAAGACTCGATGGTCTTATCCGCCTTGGTAATACTTTTCACCAGCATCGGCTGCACCATTTTCCCATTATTGGCCACTGCGTTGTACAGCGTCAATGTCTGCAAAGGGGTCATCTTCAATTCATAACCATGAGACATCCACGGCAGCGAAACACCACTCCAGGTAGAGTCCGTTGGGTCTTTGATCAGCGGCTTACCCTCTCCTATCAAGTCAAAACCGACCGGTCTGTGTAAGTTCAGCTTCTTGAGGTAGTTGACATACTGCTCAGGTCGCTGCCCAAATTGGTTGGTCACCAACTTAGCAACGCCAATATTGGAAGACACTTCAAACACTTCCTGCACTGTCAGGTTTCCATAACCTCCCGGCTTGTGATCCCGCATGACCTTGTCATAAAATTTAGCCGTGCCATTGCCTGTTCTTACAGTATCCTTCAACTGCAAGTCCGTATGCTCAAACATGGCCAGCATGCTCGCCAACTTGAAAGTAGAACCCGGCTCTCTGGAACCCTGAGCACCCACTGCATAGTTGTAATTCTCCGTGTATTTGTCTTTTTTGTTCTTACCCAAATTGGCAATCGCCTTGACTTCACCTGTCTCCACTTCCATCACCACCACAGCACCGTAGTCTGCATCATTGGCAATCAAGGCTCGCAACAACGCATTTTCAGCCACATCCTGGATATTGACATTCAAAGTGGTGTGTACATCATATCCATCTCTGGGGCGTATCTCTGTCCCATCAAAAACAGGCTTCCAGCCACCGCCAGCCATTTTTTCAAAAAACGCTTTACCATCTATTCCAGCCAGTTGCTGATTGAAACTATACTCCAGCCCTACCGTGCCCTGGTTGTCATCATTGAGACGGCCGATTGTTCGATATCCTAAACCGGAAAAAGGCAGAAACCTACGATCCACCTTTTCAAATATCACTCCACCTCTATTTCGCCCTTTTTCGAAGATGGGCCAGGTCTCCATGAGTTTTTTGTCCTGGTAATCGATTTGCTTCCGGTTGAGCAAAACATATTGCCGCCCGTTGGAGCGGGATTCTACAATGAGCCGGTGATAGCTTGCTTTGGAACGGTCTTTGAAAAACTCCGACAACTTAATGGCCAGCGTCGCACTCTTCTCTCTAAATAGGTCTTCATCAGCAACCGTAGGATCAAAAGCCAATCGGTAGAACGGCAGCGAGGTCGCCAGCAGACCACCATCGTCGGAATAGATATTACCGCGCGTCGCCTTGAGCTCTTCCAGCTTGAAGACCTGATCGGCAGCGAGGTTTCTCCACTTCTCACCTTCCACGTTTTGAATCACAAAAATCCGATAGACAATCGCCATCGAAAATACTGCAACCAAAATGAAGGCCAGCCTTACTCTAAGCAATATGGATTTCTTAAATCCCATTATTCACTGATCACTATTCTTTTTAAAGGTTTTTCTATTTCTTTCAAGCCCATTTTCTCCACTTTATGCGCCACTTCCGACTGCTTGCGGGCATACATATAGTCGGCGTCCAGCGTGGTATAGTCGGCACGGAGGTCTTCTACTTCTATTTCCAGTTGATCAATTTGCCTGATCATCTTCTCTGCCTGGTGATTGTGCCAGATGGCCACCACTCCGAGAAAAGTAATGAAACATGCATGTGGTACATATTTGATAAATACCCCTGGCCCAAATAGCTGATCCAGCTTCAACGACTTTTCCAACCAGCCGAAGAAACTGTCGCCCTTTTTAGCGCCTTTTTTTGCCTTAAAACTGTTAGTTGCCATTTGCTACTTTTTGTGCTATTCTTAATTTGGCGCTGCGCGCTCTGTTATTTCTTTCCAATTCCTCCTGAGAGGCTGTAATCACTTTTTTCCCTACCGGTTCCATCGGCCTGATCAGGTTACCGTAGAAGTCCTTTTCTACCTGGCCGTGGAATTTCCCTTTTTGAATAAAGTTCTTCACGAGGCGGTCTTCCAACGAGTGATAGGACATCACCACCAAGCGACCTCCCGGTTTGAGCACTTCAGGGATTTGCAAAAGCATCTCTTCCAGCACCTGCAATTCCTGATTGACTTCGATACGCAGTGCTTGAAACACCTGCGCAAAATACTTTGCCGACTTACCCCTGGGAGCATAGTCGGCCAATACCTTTTTAAGCTGGTCTATGGTCTTAAAAGGAGCCTTGACGCGTTCTGCCACAATGCGTGTAGCAAGTGTCCTGGCATTTTTCACCTCACCATAGATGCCAAATATCTTATGCAGCTCTTTCTCCGCATATTCATTCAATACTTGTGCGGCAGTCAGCGCTTCCCCCTGATCCATCCGCATGTCGAGATCACCTTCAAAACGGGTAGAGAAACCTCTTTCCGGCTCGTCTATTTGGTGGGAAGAAACCCCGAGATCTGCCAGAATACCATCTACCTGACTGACACCATGTAGCTTTAGATACCTCTTTAGGTACCTGAAATTGGCCTGCACGAACGTGAACCGCTCGTCAGATTCAAAAGGCTGGCTGTTTGCCGCAGCCTCTTCATCCTGGTCGAAGGCATAGAGATGCCCCTTTCCTAGCTGATCTATAATGTTTTTACTATGGCCTCCCCCACCGAAGGTAAGGTCTACATAGGTGCCGTCTGGATGAATATCCAGCGCTTTGATACACTCGTGCAACATGACTGGAACATGATATTCCTCGTTGCGCTCCTCGCTACTCATCTAAAAATCGTTGAGCTAGTTCGGAGTATTCTTCAGAATCCTTGATGAGGTAGTCATCATATACTTCCGGATTCCATATTTCGATAGTATTTCCCATTCCTACGACGATTGCGTCTTTTTCAAGACTGGCATGTGCCAGCATCGCTTTGGGGATTAGGAACCTGCCTGAGTTATCTAGTTCTACGGTTGCAATACTTCTAAAGAAATTCCGCTTGAGTCTCCGCTGATCTGCATTGAATTCACTGAGGGCAGAAATCTTGGCGTGGATCTTTTTGTATTCAAGCATAGGATATACGATCAGGTTCGGTTCGAACCCTCGCCGCAATACCAGTTCGTGCGAAGACACTTCCGGCAAGTTGCCTTTGATCTTTGCAGGCAAAGACAACCTACCTTTAGCGTCTAACTTACACTCATATTCGCTTGTAAAAAAAGCCATGAGCCTTAGAAAATATAAACCACCACAGCAAATGTAAAGAAATTCTATCCATTTTCCACCACATTCTCCCACTTTGCTGCACTTTTTAAAAATCCTTCATATTGAAAGTACTTATATGACGTAAAAACGAGGTTTTTAAGAAAATAGTATGCCCTGGAATTTTTCCATCTGATACCATTTCTATCGATTAATTGGGTGAAATCACTGATGATTGGGCATAAAAAGCGGATAAGTGGCGTAAAGTGGGGAAGATTATGGAAGGTTTTGGATTGGGTGGGAGGAAGTGGGGGAAGACAGAGTGAGAGTGAGAGAACAGAGTGAGAGAACAGAGTGAGAGTGAGAGAACAAGACAGTGAGATTTGAAGAATAAGAGTGAGGTTTGAGGAGGTGGGAGGATTGAGGGGGTGTAAAACCCTGAAAGATCTGAGGAATGAATCTGGCCATACTCAGGAGAAGCTTGTAGCAAAACCCAGAACAGTAAAAGGGATTAAAAATCACTCTCAGGAAAAAGAAATCAGATCAGTTCATCAGCAAATACTATAATCCTAAGGTACTAACCCAGAAATGTTGTTGGACAATTCAACCCGGTCTCAAATGCAGTGAAATAACTAATTGACAGACTCCAACGGCGATCATCCACCGTAACAAATTCCCATATTCAGCACTACTAACCTATCCATTAAACTAAAAAGCCAATTTTGCTGAGGAGTAGGTGGCGTAATGGCATGAGTAACAGCAACATTAGCCAGCGTTTGAACCATATCAATTGCCCGATTATTCAACACATTTTTACTCTTTCTGAAATTGTATAATAAACCGCGTAAAAAGATCCCTCCTCCACCTGTCAGATAACACGGTGGGCAACCGATGCCACTCCAGGTATCAGAACCGCTTCGTGATTCCAATATTGCATGCACAGGGGCTTTGTCGGTAAACAACCTCGCGCTGACACCATTTATGATTCCCTCAATCATTTTACCGATAAATGAATAATCCCCATCATGATCTGCAAGCCCGTTGATAAGCATGGTATTCCAATACGCCTTTCAGTTCCATACTTTACTGAGGGTCATCCTCCACAATCAAGAATTTAATCTGTTGCATTGTCATACCGTTTGCGGCTTAGGTAATGTAATGATCATCTTGGTACCAATCCCTTCCCGACTTTGGATGTTCAACAGACCATCGTTTTTCTCAATGAGTGATTTGCAAAGCCCCAGACCGAGCCCGGACCCTTTTACATGCTCCTTTAGCTGTGCCGGAGACAGTTTAGGATCTCCTTGCAACAACTGCAACACATGATCCGCGATACCCACACCGGTATCTTCTACCACAAGATCGCAGTATAATACATCGTTATTTTGTAAATAAATACTGATCTCACTTCCCGGATCACTGTACTTTACAGCATTATCAAGCAGGTTGCGCAGGATGATCTTGACCGACTCCTGATCTGCAAGAACTGAGGTGCTTTTATCAATCCTGTTATGAAAGCTGATATTTTTGACTTGGAAAAGTGCTTCAAAGTTATAGGCAACCTGCTCTATGATGAAAAACAACTTCATCGGTTCAATGGAGAAATAAGCCTGTTGGGTTTGCACTAAAGCCCATTGAAAAAGATTGTCCAGAAGGTGATAGGTACTACTAGCCAGCAATTCATTGGTTTTGAGGAGAAATTCCACCTGGTCCGACTCTTTTTGTTGATAACTGATTTGCAATCTGCTATGATTCTGTTTCAGCGTGTTAACAGAAGTCCGCAGGTCATGACTAACTACAGAAAACAGCTTGTCCTTAGTCTCATTGAGTTCATCAAGAGCCTCCTTTTGTTGCGCAATGATGCGATTGTTCCTCACTTTGTCTCTATAGAGGTAGCCACCGATGACCAACAGCAGTAGGAGTGCTGCTGATGTATATAAAAAGCCATTTCTACGAGCAATATTGACCTCATTTTCCGCTGCCAGTAAGTCTATTTCATTCTGCTTTCGAGCCACCTCAAATGCGCGTTCTTTTTGCGCTATTTCATAAATATTATTTTGATCATTAAGTGAATCACGCCACACTTCATACTCCTTGCGATAAGCCAAAGCCTGAGGATAGTCTTTCCTGTTTTCTTCCACAATGGCCATGTTGAAAGCGGTGGTTTCCTTCATCAGCAAACTCTCACTCTTGGCAGCAAGGCGGTAAGCCTTGTCAAAGTACGGAATGGCCAGACGGTCTTTGTACTGTTCATAGTAGAAATTTGCAAGACTGTTGTAGGAACCTATCAATTGTAATGTGTCTTGCTCCGTCTCATGCAAATTGAGACTTTTCAACAAATAAGGTTCTGCAAGGTCAAATTTACCTAAATGCATGTAGCACAGCCCCAGGTTGTGCAGGAGGTTGCTTTTTCTAACGATAGAACTTTCTAAAAAATTGTCCGTCTCGACTTCTTTGAAATATATCAGTGCCTGATCAAACCGGTTATTTTCCAGCTCAATTTCTCCCAAGATGGTACGCGTCAGGTCATAGAGATCAAAGTCTTTCGAGATTTTTAACAATTCCCTACTGGCCTGGTTTGTTACTTTCTTGTTTTGGAAACTAATCCCCCGATAAAACGAAATATAATCCTGTAGTTCAGGCGGAATTTGCCTTGCTGAAAAAGTCACAGACAGCATCAGGGTAGAATCCCAGTTCTCCTCCAGAAAAGCAGTATACAACTCCTTGTAATTCTTAAAATCCTTAAACTGCTCCAGCGAAGCTTCACATCTTTTCTTCAGCGCATCACTGATATGCTGACTATGTAAAGGAAAACAGAGCAACAGAAGACATAGTAATTTGGTGATTTTAACCAGCAATGATTTAGCGCATTAATGAATAATACTCCAAATCTAACTAAAAGTTCTGCACTTTCTATCAGTGCAGAACCCTGGTCCCAGATGGCATCGTCAACCACCTACCTGTTGTTGCACAACAGTTCTGGTACCTCTTGAACCCTCCGGGTCTTTGTCCCATAAATAGGTAATTATTGACTCTGGCCTTGCGTTGTAAGGCATCTTTATATTGGCCTGATAAATCCTAAAAGCATTTCCTGAAGTTGGCTTATCAAATTCAATGATAAACTCCGGTGTATAATCCATGTTCGTCCATGAGTTTTTCAAACAAATTGTAAATTGAGGATCGCCTTGTTCAGTTTCGTTAACTCTAAGCGCAAAATAGATCAACGCACAGAAAGTATCCGATGATGGGTCAGTACCAGATCTTGGTACAGTATAGGCAAAAACCATCGGGGGGAAAGGCATAGAAGGCAGATGTCTTATGATAGCATCGATGTTACTTTGAGGAGGATTACTAGTACCAGTCGTCCCGTCCGGTTTTAAGAAAGGAGGCATGTTCATGTCAGGCATAGGTTGGAAGAACACACGAAGTCCCGTTTTAAACTGGCCTTCAAATCTTCTGTTATCTCTTGAGATACGGGCAACGTTATAGAATTGGTTTTCAATAGGAGTAAAACCTGTAGGTCTCCGCTGTTCATGCATAGCATTCAAATTTGACATTTTCTGAATAAATTTAAAGTGTGAATAATGATCTTAATTTAATGGTTGTCTTACTGGAAATTGGGAAATCTAGAACCAAGGAAGCTTTTTATGGTATAAAAGAGCGGTTGAATAGCACTAACTTGCCACTGACACCCCTTGCTACAGATACCTGATGACGATATTTCCAGTGAATATACTTCACCCCGTGAGTTGGCAACAGACATGGAGGTATCCAGGTTCTCTTCTCTTGACTTTAAGATGACCCCCATTAGTCTATCTTAAAATTTTCATCGAAAGAACATTTTCAATTGCTCATTACAGGAGGCTTGAGGGAGTGAGGCCGTAGAACGGACTCATTCATTACTTCCCGACTAAAGGCCGGGATAGCGATGCTAGCCAGAGATCCGCAGAACACGTTAAGATTAGATCATAAAAAAATCCCACACAGTACCGCCTGGAGGTAATGCATAGGATTTTTCTAATTCTGGCCTGAGTCATTCACCTTGCATCCAGATAAAAATCGACGCTGAAGCAGGACAAATGACCAGGCAACTATAATATTACGGTCTACTACTGAATTCCATCTGAAGTGGTACTTCTCGAGCAATCTTTAGTACCCACAGTACAAGGTGAACAATACGGTACAGTACTGTAGGGTGTACAACCACAACAGGAGGCACAGGAGGTACTGGTACAAGTCGTCTTGCCGCCACCAAACGCCGATAGCGCTGGACGGTTACCAAGTTTTGCATTCCCGGGATTAGTATTTTCCAAAGCGATATTTGAAGAAGTACCATCCGTGTTGTGGAATCTCATAAAATAATCATCACCAAGATTAAACACTTCAAAGGATGTAGCGACACGGTCCGCCCCCTCTTCGGCAGACTGATTGTTGTAAGCAGCCAGCAGCTCAGCGTCAGATACAATCAGTCGCATCTCGCCATCCTGCATGTAAGCAAGCTCGGTACCACTGATACGCTCAATAGCAGCTGTTTCATTTTCGATTTCCTCTTTTTGTATGTCTTCCTCCGTTGCACAGGACACAAAAACGAGGGCTAATAGAATAATTAATAAGTTTTTCATAATACTTTGTTAAATAGTTTGTTAAGTGCTCCATTGAGGGTCTTGAGCGGTGAGTATTTCGACCCGTGTATTCCGGCCTGGCATTAGAATTTTTCATGAAAAGTCAAATCACGAAGAATCATCAGACCGCTGAAGCGGCGATTAGCTACGCAATAGACTATCTAATGTATATTCCGGGATTACAAGCAAACACATTGCTTTTATCAAATAGGCCTTCATCTACCAGGCAGGGAATCGCTTCCCTTACAGAAGGCTTCCATTACTGGATTACAGGACCGCTTCCTGAGCCATCGTCACAGTCCTTGTCGCCGGTGGTACATTTGGTACACCCACCTCCTTCTTTGGGCAAGCAACCGCAGCAAGATGCACACGCCTTAGAAGTACAAGTGGTGGTCCCGATGGTGAAATTTTGCACAACTGTACCGTCTGCTCCTCTGCTCGCACTGGAAGCATCTTTAATAAGCGCTACATTAGAACCGGAGCCGTCATTGTTATGGAACCTGAGATAGTGTGATTCTCCGTAATTAAAGACCTCACAAGAGATCGCCGTTTTATTCAGGCCTGTTTCAGCAGCGTGCTGGTTGAAGGCGTTGAGCAGTTCCTGCTCTGCTACATTTACCTGCAGCCCATTGTTATACTGACATGGAATTTTGGCTCCGGAGAAGCCCTCTAATAGCGTTGCAGGGGTATTGATTTCTTCCTGCAGGCACGACACAAAAAATAGTGCGCATAAAAAAGTGAATACGTATTTCATAAGTTAAGTTAGTTTTGATGTCCTGTTGTAAATTGTGAGCTAACAGGAAATTACTCTTTGTGCCTAACTAACACTTTACCAATATCACACCCTTACCATTTTTCAAAATATATTTCTGAATTTTTATTATTAAGCAATATTTTATATTTCAATAGACTTATTTTTCCTAACTTTATTTAATTCAGGAAATAGTTTTGGCAACAGAAAAAACTATTAAAATGCACGACACCACCAACTACTCAAGCAACAATGGTGGAAGATTATGCATCTCAGTAGCAGTTTTTGAGAAGGGTCCAACCCCACAAAAACTCTAACAATAAATAATGATTACAGAAAAATTGACCGTTAGCATCGAACAAGGGGTCATCGGGTAAAATTATTATCAGGTATTCTTGAATTCTCTACCCCCTACTCACCCCATAAATGGTCACCGGGGTCTTCTTGCCTTTGAGTATCTCCTCTCCCAGGGGTTTAATCTCAATCTGATTATCTGGCTGAAGCTGATCCAGTAGCTGACCAGAGACAAGGAGTGCCTGCTGGAGTTTGTTACACTGGCTTTGAATGCGTGCTGTGGTATTCAAAACATCTCCATGATAGGCGATCTCTCTTTTTACCAGCCCTACCTCCGTCACAATCACCGTTCCCAGGTGAACGCCTGCCTTGAAAAAGGGCTGTAGTCCGTAAACCTTCTCATAATAGTCGGATTTTAAGGCCAATACCTCCATGAAATTGAAATAGGCATGGATACAATGGTTCTCCTCCATCCCTTTTTCCATCGTCCAGCTCAGCACCGCTTCGTCCCCCACGTATTGATAGATTTCTACTTTGTGGTTGTTGACCACCGGCGTAAGGTCGGCAAAGCAATCCTGAATCAGCTTGCTGAATTTGACATGCCCTAGCTTTTCTGCAATGGTGGTAGAAGACCTTAGGTCGAGGAACATGAAGATGCGTTGCTCCTCTCTTGGGTTCTGATATCGTCCAATGAACATGTTCCATAGCACGCCAGGACCAAATTTCCGGCTGATCATCCGTAGGAAAGAAATAAGACTTGCTACTACTGTAAAATAGATAAACACTACCCAGTATGACTCACTTCGCAGCAGTGCAACCAGCTCCATCGACTCAAAAATGGTGGGATCAATGGAATTGATCGCATTGAGGCCAAATAGCAGGAGTATCTTAACCCCAATGAAGAAAAAGACCAGCTTACCTGCTATAATACGCGCATAGGATTGTTTTTGGAAGAATCTACGCTCAAAAAGCAACTCTACAGAGGTGTAGATAATCCCAGCCAACGAACCAACCAGTACACCAATTACCAGCCCCTGGCCGCTGCCCAACTTCGATAATGGACTTTCAACATTTCCTATCAAATGACCATAGTTGCGCAAAAAGACAAAAAATAACCACAGCACAATCCACACAGGGATCATTTGCAAATACAACAAAATGGCTGACCTGATCTGATATTTTTTCATTGACTTTCCGGGTTAGCGTATGTCTCTGGAATCATGAGCCTCAAGCCCCCTGTGCTATTTTTTTAGTCTTCTGATCTGATTTGGCCGTGTTTTTACCTGAATCATAGCGGATGCCTACCCGCAACGCTTTCAGGCCTGCGACTCCCTGCAACTCTTCCAGCGGAAGGTTTTCAATGTCATCTTTCAAATACCCACGGTCTATCAGGTACTCCAGGTACTTGATATACTCCTGTGCGTCTTGTTCCTGTGAATAGACAATCGCTAATTTTTTGGGCTGAGTGATCCGCTCATTTGTGCCTTTGATATGTGCTTTATCAACTCGTTTTTTGATAATCTCATAACGTGCATTGTAGGCACCTTCCACATCAAATTGTTTTTCGTCCATGCGAAAATGAACCGATAATGGTGTGTTGTATACCAAAATCAGTGAGGCGACTTCAATAGTAGAATTGAGTTCCTGCTGAAGGCCCTTAAACGCTCGCTCCAATTCACACATGACCTGTAATTGCCAGATACGCAGGTTTCGCAAATAAATTGGGGAAAACTCCCGGTCACGGGCAATGGATGCTCCAATGTAAATATTAAACTCTACTCCGTCCGTTTTGTAACGCTCAAAGTAGTGAGGAAACATCTTTTGAGCCTCTTCCTGCTTTTGATCCAAATAAGTTGCCAGCCGGTCGTTGATGTAATTCACACTGGTATCATACTCTTTTCTGGCTTCATAAATGGAGTGCAGATTAGGATCGAGCAATTTCCTGTAAGCCTTAATTAATTTTGAAATCTCCCGATCGTTTCGCATCAGGTGCTCAAAAACCGGGTAAATTTCATTTTTCACAAATCCTAAAATCTTATGCTCACTCCCGGCAGCCAACCCGCTGTCTAATTCGAGTATATAATTCTCCGTTCTCAACGACAACTGACCAAAGACAGGCATTTTAGTTTTGTTCAATGCAGCTTTCAAAATTTTGTTGACTTCTGCCAGCTGCTTGGTCAGGTCTGTACTCACTGCCTCATTCCTTCGTCTGGAAGAGCCTTTGATGTCCAACTGGCCATAAAGCGGATATAATTTATTGAAAATAATATCGGTGAACTGCGCTGGTTTCCCATTAAACTTTGCCTCTGCAAACTTCTCGGCCTCCTCCTCGAAACGCCACTTGACAGATGGATGAATGGTGGTGCATTCTTGCTGAATAATGGCTTCAATGGTATTTTGCCTCTCCACTTCAAACTGCTGGAAAGCCATAGAAAGGATGGGCGTGATGTTGTCCAACACTAGAATCACCCCTTTGTGCAAGGAATAGGCTTTCTTCGCCCCCAGCTCCATGTAACCCAAAAACTCTCCCTCTATTTCAAGGGGAATCAATGCAAAACTTTGGTAGCCGGAATTACTCAATCTTTTCGAGAAACCACTTTCTGTCTGTTGGTGAAATGCTTCAATATCGGTGACCACAAAGGCTTCTTTTCTCAGCATCAATTGGCCGTAAGAAGTATCACACATTTCCGTTTCACAATGAACCGGAGTTTTGTCGGTTAAAATAATGCTTTGATTTTTCTCATCTCCTGATGCAATGACCAGCTGGTCGTCTTCAATCGTTAACACACCGATGGCAAGATCCGGGATGCCAATCATTCTGCGGATGCTTTCCCTAACGTTCTCGAACGAATCCTGATTTTTATTTAAAAGATTCGCATTGATCTCTGTAATGGAATGATCAACGGTGATATCGACTAAACTAATGAGGGTAACACCACGGATGGTCCAGCTGTTGGGAGGGAATTTTTCCTTCCAGAGTGCTACATTATCGAAGTTGTTGATGAGCTGTCTGAAATCTGTCTCTGTGATAGAAATCGCTTTTTCTGTGGGTATGAATTCTATCATATCCGCATTGATGAGCATTTTGTAGAAACGAGTGACCCCTTGCAGCTTATTGAAAACCTTGATAATCTGAGGCGTGCCTCCAGCAAGGACAGGATATCCATAGTACTTACCCAGAATCATGAAACAAAAAGCCCTGTAGAGCAGATCAGGGTCCTTATGGGTCATGAAATCTTCAAACTTTTTATCCGTAGCACTTAAAATACCCTCAAAACGCTTAGAGAGCAGCAAAGGCTCACCATAAAACATGGCTGTGAGCGCTTTAATCTCGTTATTCATCAACGCCTCAGGAAAGAGCATTTTGCCCAACTTCTGAATTGGCTCTTTGTATCTTTCCAGCTGATCAAAGTCTGTGATACCATCCAGCAACTCAGGATATTTTTCTGCTTCTGCTAGTAAGCTTTTAGCTAAGCTGGCATAAGGCTCATTGTCACTTTCTGCTTGAATTTTCAGACTTTCGATGAGCTTATAAAAACTCAGATGCAAAACTGCGGGTACTTCGAATTCTTGACCTTTGTGTATCATAACTTCCAGAATTTACAGAAAATCCACCAAAAAGGGGCTGTTTTCCACTATGATGTGCTGCAAACACAAATGTCAATCATTTGTCACATAGGCACAAAGGTTCGGGTGAAAAAGGACTGACCCGATCTGATATTGTTTCATTGACTTACCAGCTTGGCATCTGTCTCCGGAATATAGATAGCGACGACGGCGAAGACCATATTACCTGTTTCCTTCGTCAGGATTTATGCAAACTTCAGCATCAAGGATGCAGGTTTCGGAGAAGTGTTTTTCCTGCCTTTCGATTACTCACAGAAATTGCAGGAAAACAAAGAAAAATGAAAAAGCTAATATTCACAATTGTCTTCATGATGGCGTTCCTCACCGGATACAGCCAGGAGACTGTACGCATCAGCGGCTACGTCAAGGATAAAGAAAACGGCGAAGACCTGATTGGAGCGACGGTCCTGATCAAAGAGTTGCAATCTGGCAACATCTCTAACGTCTACGGATTCTATTCCATCTCCATGCCTGCAGGCAAGTACACGCTCGAAGTGAGCTATGTAGGCTATGAAACACTGTCGATGCCGATAGAGGTAACTGAAGATCGTACCCTCAATTTTGATCTGGCCGTTGCCAGCGAAATGATCGAAGAAGTCGTCATTACAGCTGAGGCCGAAAACAAAAATGTCTCGCAAAATGAGATGAGTACCCTTAATATTACCGGAAAGACCATCAAAGAAATACCTGCCGTATTAGGTGAACCTGATATCATACGGTCGATACAATTACTACCGGGTATTACTGCTGTAGGGGATGGTTCTACGGGCTTTAACGTACGCGGTGGCTCTGCCGACCAGAATCTGATCTTACTGGACGAAGGCGTCATCTATAACTCGGCTCATCTCCTGGGTCTGTTCTCTGCCATCAACCCGGATGCGGTAAAGGATGTCAAGATTTACAAAGGAGGCATCCCCGCCCGCTATGGTGGCAGGCTGAGCTCGGTGCTTGACGTGCGACAGAAGGAGGGAAACCTCAAATCATTTAATGGAGAAGGGGGTGTGAGTTTGATCTCAGCACGGGCACTGCTGGAAGGCCCCATTGTCAAAGACAAGGCTTCTTACATGCTGACAGCCCGCAGATCCTATGGCGATGCCTTTCTGCGACTGGCCGGGGGTGATAACACTGCCTACTTCTATGACCTCAATCTCAAGACCAACTACAAGATCAACGATCGGAATCGGGTATTCCTCAGTGGTTACTTTGGAAGAGACAGACTGGACCTGGATGGCATCTTCAGTAATGGCTGGGGTAATGCCACTGCAACATTCAGATGGAATACGGTACTGAGCAATCGGCTTTTTGCCAATGTCTCAGCCATTTACAGCAATTATGATTACACCATCGACAACCTGGCTACCGGTACTGAAAGCAGGATCAATTCCAATATCATCAACTACAACCTGAAGTCAGACTTTGCATATTACCTGAAAGGGGAAGACAACCTGGAATTTGGTGTAGACCTGAAGTGGTATAACTTCAATCCAGCTACTATTGAAGCACTGGATGGATCAAACATCCAACCCACTACGCTGGACGAGAAACTGGCGCAAGAGCAGGGTGTCTACCTCAACTACCACGCTGAAAAGGGAAAGTTTGTATTTGATGTAGGATCACGAATCTCGAGGTTTGTACGCACCGGAGCACAGGACATACCCGTCTATGCCAACGACCAGCCGGTGGTCTTCAACCCCGTCCTGGGGCGATACGAAGAGGGTGAAGTAGTTGGCACTACTTCTTATGACAACGGCGAGTCCATCACTTCATTTACCAACTGGGAGCCACGGGTAGGACTGACCTATCTCCTATCGGACAACAGCTCCATCAAAGCGAGCTATAACAGGATGTATCAATACCTGCACCTGATCTCCAACACCACGGCTCCGTCTCCACTCGATGTCTGGGTACCGAGCGGTCCCTTCATCGATCCGCAAAGTGCCGATCAGATTGCACTGGGCTACTTCCGCAACTTCAAACAAAATACTTACGAAGCTTCTGTGGAGGTATACTACAAGGACATGAGCAACATGGTAGACTACGTAGATGGGGCAGATATCATTGCCAACAACCAGATAGAAACGCAACTGCTGAGCGGTGACGGTCGCTCTTATGGCGCGGAATTTTACCTCCGTAAAAACACGGGTCGGCTCACGGGCTGGATAAGCTACACACTTTCACGCAGCGAACGACAGGTGAAAGGCCTGGGCCAGGGAGATCCCGGAATCAATGGTGGCGACTGGTACGTAACCAACTTCAATAAATTGCACGACTTGTCCATCACAGGTATCTATGAGTTAACCGACAGATGGAGCTTATCGGGCAACTTCGTCATGGCTTCCGGATTGCCGGGCACATTTCCAGAGGGTAGATATGAATATGGCGGCTTAATTGTGCCTCACTACGGTGAACGAAACAGCGACCAATTGCCAACGTACCACCGGCTGGATATTTCGGCCACCTTGAAGCGTAAACCTAAAAACGGCAGAAAAACCGCAGGGGAATGGGTCTTTGGGCTCTACAATGTCTATAACCGATTCAATGCCAACAGCATCTATTTTGTTGAAAATGACGAAAACCTCGGTGAAACACAAGCCTTTAAGAGCAGCCTTTTCGGCATCACCCCTAACATCACTTACAACTTCAAATTCTAAGACAATGACAAGCAGATATTTTATCAATTTCCTTTTGATTAGTTTGACGATACTGGCCTTTTCATGTGACCAGGAAATAGACCTGACATTGGACGGCCCTCCCCAGAAACTGGTGGTAGAAGGCCGGATAGCCTATAATGCCGATAAACCGGTAGCGGAACAGACCATCACACTGTCTGTTTTGGGAGAGTTTTTTGAAAATAATGAAACACCCAGGGCCACCGGAGCAGTTGTATCTGTAATGGATGGCAACGGACAGGTGTTCAATTACTCAGAAAAAGCCCCGGGTGTCTACAGCAATAGTTTGCTGAAAGGCGAGCCAGGACAGACTTATACTTTATCAATTGACTGGGATGGCCAAAAGTTTGAAGCCATAGAGACCCTGGTCAATGTAGTCCCTATTGACACCATCTATCAGGTTTTTGAAGAAGAAAACCTGTTCGAGGACGGCGGTATTAAAATCGCCATTGATTTTCTGGATCAGTCTGGCACGGAGAATTTCTACTTGTGGGAAACCTACCTGGAGGGTGAGTTGCAGATTCTGCCTGACCCGGGCAACAAGAATAACCTGATTGGCTCGGATGATTTCTTCGATGGGCAACAGATCGTTGGATACTTCCCCAATGAGGAACTGGTTTTTGATCCGGGAGATCAGGTGAGTGTGCAGCAAATAGGGCTTTCGCGCAATGCGTACAGTTATTATTTCACACTATACGATCAGCTTGGAAGACTTGGGGCAGCCCTGGATACACCTCCGGTACCGATCAGGGGTAATATCAGAAACCTGACGAATCCCGACAATTTCCCGTTGGGTTACTTCCTGGTCAGCGAGTTTGACGAAAAAACACATGTAATCATTCAAACAAACGAATAATCAAACGCTGGGAGTTATGAGGCTGATTGAATTTCTCAAAGACAAAAGAAACCTGACCTATTGCGTATTCCTGTCGATGATCGTTTCCATCATCCTGGCGGTGGAGGAGCTCCTGGATGATCAATATACAGAACTGTCGGACATAGGAATAGAACTGGTGAGCAGGCTTCCCATCTATGTGCTGCTAACCTTTTTGGTCAGCTACATTTCCAGTCTGATTATCCAATGGCTGAACAGGATACTCCCTTGGGAAGAAAAAGGTGACATAAGGTTGTGGACAGAAGTAATGATCGCACTGGGGTTGATGGCCACTTATGTGGTGATCACCCTTGTGATCGCACAAACTTTTGAAGTGACCACGGGTGGCTCTGAGTTCATCGTCATCTCCATGTTGATGTTTTTCATCACCATTTCACTCACTTTTGTCTTTCATGAATTCCTAATCGTCAATGAGCGAAAAAACAAGATTTCACTGTTTGCCAAAGAGCTGGAGGAGCAGCACCTCAAAACAAAATACGAGGCATTGAAAAACCAGGTAAATCCACATTTCCTGTTCAACTCGCTCAATGTGCTATCCACTTTGATCTACAAGGATATCAAAATCGCTGACCAGTTCATCAGGCAGTTTTCTGATGTCTTTCGCTACGTCCTGGAACTCAATACCGACGAGTTAGTCCCTCTCAAAAAGGAGCTCAAGTTTGTTGATTCTTACATTTTCTTGCAAAAGACCCGCTATGGAAAACTATTGAAAGTGTCAAAAAAGATCACATCAGATCAGCTGGAGTTGATGGTCCCTCCTATGTCGTTACAGGTGGTGGTAGAAAACGCACTGAAACACAATGTGATTTCAGAGGCAGCTCCGCTGTGGATTGCTATCTTTACCGACGGTGATAGTTTGGTGATCAGCAACAATTATCAGCTGCGCAAAAATGGCGCGATTTCTACCGGGCTGGGACAAAAGAACCTACTGGAGAGGTACCGTCTCAACGGCAAGCGGCTACCACGCTTCTACCTCGAAGACAATTTTTATTATGCAGAACTGCCATTACTTGAAAATTGACGCAAATGGATGTAGTAATCATAGAAGATGAGGCCCTGGCGGCAGAGCGTATCCAAATACTGCTCAACGAAATAGATCCTTCTATCAGGGTCAAGAAAATACTAGGCTCTGTGGCGGCATCAGTCTCGTGGCTCACGGTCAATTCAGCTGATTTACTTTTCTGTGACATTCATCTGGCCGATGATCTGAGTTTCAATATTTTCAAAGAAGTGGAAGTAGAAATCCCAATTATCTTTGTCACTGCCTATGATGAATATGCCATCAAAGCCTTTGAACAAAATAGCGTCGCCTATCTGCTGAAACCGGTCAACGAAGAGGACTTGAAAAAAAGCCTGGAGAAGTATCATCGGGTGCATCGTCCGGCCAACATGGAGTTCAACCTGCTGATGGAGGAAATATCACGACTTCGAAATCCGCCATCAGCTCCAAAACAACGAATCGCTGTCACCTATGGGGGCAAATTGCGGTCCATCGCTTTAAAGGATGTGGTGGTATTTTACATCCAGAACAAAGTCGTTTACCTGGTCACCAATGACGGGTCCAGGTATGTGATAGATGACAGCCTGGAACACCTTAGCACTACACTGGGAACGGATTTCTTCCGTGTCAACCGAAAGAGCATCATTCACATAGAAGGAATCAGGGAGGTAATCCCATACTCATCCCGCAAGCTCAAAGTGGAACTGTATGTTGATGTACCGGAGCCAATACTGGTGCCAACAGAGAAAATTACCGCTTTCAAAAATTGGTTTGGAGGAGTTGCCTAACTGGCCAATTAGCCACTAACCGCTACCTGTGACTGCTCAAAACCCTACTTAACAACCAAGTTTAACATTGCCAACAACCAACATACACGAGGTATAACACTGCCCAGAAACACCTCCCTAAAGTGCTAACACAGAAATACTAAGCATTTATAACGAATCAAAAACAAGCATTTCTGCTATTGACTGATATTTCAATTAACCGTATTTTCATTAGAAAAAAGGGAACTAATGGCGTTTTATCACGATTTGAAAAAGTATCAATGGGATACTGAGTATGCGAATAAGCAGGAATGGATCGCATCCCGACTACTCACCTTGCGGCATGATCTTGACAATGAAATCAAGAAAGACCGGATGCCGAATTCACTAATTATCGGCTCCTGGAACATCAGGGCATTTGACGATGGGGTTCCAAGAATGGACGAGAGCTTTCACTACATCGCAGAGATCATAGACCACTTTGACATTTGCGCCATCCAGGAAGTTAAAACTGACTTGGCTCCCTTGCGCAGGCTGGTCAGACTACTTGGACCAAACTGGGAGTACTTTGTCTCTGACGTATCTACACACAAAGGTGGCAACAATGAAAGAATGGCATTTGTCTACAATACCAACCGGGTGTTCTTCAGAAACCTCATTGGGGAAATAGTGATATCGCGTGAGGATTTGATCGAAGGCGAGCAGGTGGCAAGATCGCCTTTCTTTGCGTCCTTCCAGGCAGGCTGGTTTAGGTTTTCCTTGTGTTCAGCGCATATTATTTATGGCGATGACCTGCAGTCCAGGGCAAAAGAAATTTCAGCCATTACCAAAGCTTTGGTAAAACGCGCCAGGACAGAAGACCAGGTGCATATTTTTCTGGGCGACATGAACATAGAGAAACCTGATGGAGTAGTCATGATGGCCCTCAAAAACTCAGGGCTCACTGTGCCGGATTTTGGCGCAACCAATATGTCTGGAAATAAGTGCTATGACCAGATGGCCTTCACCGAAAAGGGCAAAGCAACCAGAAAAACCAGGTTGATCAGACATGGGACATTCGACTGGCGCCATGCAGTTTTTGGCCCACATCCCCTGGAGCCAACACCTGAATTCTCTCACGAAGACCATCAGCAAGGCAAGTCAAGAATCAACGCTAACGACTACCTCAACCACTACGAGACCATGGTGCAAGACCTACGGGTGAAGCATGGGAAAAAGCCTTACAAAGACTTTTCAAAATCTTACAAGCAATGGGCCACATGGGAAATGTCTGATCACCTGCCCATTTGGATGGAGCTGGAAGTGGACTATTCTGATGATTATTTGAGGAGATTTTTGTGATACCGAAATTGGGCAATACCGGAATATCGTAATTTTTTGATGTGTAATTACTGAGAGGGGTTTGATAGGATGCAAGTCTCCTCTGAAGCAGCACTAAGTGTCGATTATATTGTCACGAATTTCTGTTATCAGAGGCCATTGAGGGTGATTAAAGATTTGGTTTTGGAGTGAAATACCGGAATTGAGTAATACCGGAATATCGTAATTTTTTGATATGCAATTACTGAGAGGGGTTTGATGTGGAAGCGTTCTGAATTCCGGGTTCAGCACCGTAGGGCGGGGAATACTGCTATAATTCTTTAGTTTTTCCTATTGTCTTCAGATAAGAATAGCGAGGCAGCCAAAATACTACCTCGCTAAATTGGGACAAGGTCCCTGCAACGACTGGCTATCGTTTATATTCTTTGATGATGGTGCCTGATTTCACTTGCTTACCCACTTTCAAACGAAATACGTACATACCAGCATTCAACTCTGAAGCGTCAAACTGTATTTCTTGTGTTGTAATCACCGGAGCAATGTCATAGCTTTGACTGGCCACTTTTCTACCCCTCATGTCATAGATATAAAGTTGCGTAACAGGTACTCCCTCCCCGGCAAACCGGATAGTAAATTGATTTGAAAACGGGTTCGGATATACTGTTAACGAAGGTGCCACCTGATCGGGAATGATAGTTGACACCTCTACCTCCCCATCACCCTTTACTGGAGATCCTGCTGAACGAGCTCCTGTGACAACACAGGTTACGGTTTGTGTAAAATCGGCAGTATAAGCATCTGCTGAAACCGATACGTAATCATCGGCACCTGTAGGAGCCAACACATAGGATTTGGTAGACGTGCTCACCATGCGCGCATAATCATTTGCATCAATCTTCACACTTTTATGACTTCCTTTGATGTCACGGTTAATCTCCACAATGTCAAGGGACTCAAGCTTCATCTTTTTCAGACTCTGCCTGAAGACACACTCATTATCGGCCGAAAGGCTCTTATTGAGTGTGTATGTAAAATTATCAGGGTCATAGTAATAGGAAAAAAAGCTAAGCAGGGAACCAGATTCGCTTTCCTCATCAATAGGTGTCGCGTTGTCGGGGTCTGCCAGCAGGCCAAAAACCGCCAGGGCAATTGATTTTTCATTATTCTGATATTCTGCCGTATGAATGACAGCAGGCAACAACCCTTCGTATTGCGTACCTACATAATCGCCCATGTCATCGTCTGCAGGATCCAAAGGGTTCTCTACAAAATAATAGTCTGAAAGCCCGTCTTCTTCCACAATGAAAATGTTGATATCTGAGCGCACCAGTAAATCCATCAGGACATAGTTCTCGTCCACCTCACCGCTTTGCAGCATTCCTAAAGAGCCTGACTGCCCCAGGTCGTTGAAATAAGTATAGGCCGTTACGTGATCGAGCAGCTCTACAAATACCTGCCTGATGCCATCATATTTATCCAGTGCATAGTCATTTAACCGATTTCCCGGCTCCTTATAGTCAATCCTGGTAAAACTGGTCAATGCCGCTTGATAGGTATCAGCTTCTATGGCATCCAGCACCTCCTGCACAACTGCTACACGCTTCTCTGCATCAGCGATGGCTAAAGGGCCTGCTGCTGCTGTATAATAAATCCCAATTTTGATGGTAATCTTTGGGTCGCTGGACGCCCTGAGCGTTCCAAAAACGACCAAATAACTGAACGTTAATAGTAGTATTTTTCTCATCTGACTCAGTATTACATGATCAATATTGCTGTGAGGTAATTAAGATACCCGTAAGGTTACTCACACTACTACCATCCTTTTTCGCTTTGCTAATGTCAAAACGACTACCTCCGTTAGTAACAGACACCCGAAAATAGTCTCCGGTACTGTTCAATATAGCTGATGCAACGGATGGGGTAAAGTTCATCTCACTCAAGTAATTGAGTCTACTGTACGTTTTCTGTGTATCCGAAGGCTGATCATCCGTCAAATAAGTAAAGTACATATTGGTGGCTCCTACGGTATTATGAACAGCCCTTACACAATAGAATTCTGGATGTGGATGACTGGCGCTCACATGTGCGGGTGTACCAAAAATGGCATGCCTTGTTCTAAACCACAGATTGGCCGTCAATGCTCCATGATGCGGCACCAGACCTACACTTACCTTACCGTCTCCTCTTCCTCCATTATAGCTATTAATAAGTCTGCCCAGCTCCCATCTTCCACGATCTGGCCATGCCAGGAATGTTCCCGTGTTGAGGTGATCTACAGTGGTAGCATGCGTGATGAATGCCGTGACTACAGGAGCATTTTCGCTATCTTCTCTCTTTCGTTTCATTCCTGCTCTATCGGGAACATAGCCTGACTTTCCGGTAGTCACCACTTTTTTGATTTTACCTCTCACAATTCCACTGGTGGAAGGGGTCCCATTCGTTATCGTTCCTGCGGTCACCAGGTCATCGTATGTTCTTTTGGAAATGGTAGCCGCGTTTTGCTGGCTCGCATTCAACGAATTCCAGTATTGTGGAAACCGGGTATTTGCTCCCGATGGTGTATTTGGATTATAGGCACTGACACTTGCAGCAATTCTATGTGCCGCACCCTGACTGGAAGCCTGCAAATCGCCCTGAATCAAAAAGGTGAAATCACCCCACTTTACCAGCAACACTCCAGATCTGTTGTTTTTTCCCAGTTCCCTGGCTGCATCACAGCCGTTCATGACCTTGTTATTGTCGCCAGCAGTCCAGTTGTTGAGCTTGCAATCTGCTGCGAGCGTAATCAAGGACGGTCCACCAGCACCTGCCAGTAAATAATTGGCATCATTATATGCCCAATCAAGTACCTCCCAGGCTGGACTGGCATTTGCATTGTTGAGGTTTTGTCTCAAACCCTGCGGTGAGCCATTCATGTTTCTATTGCCCAGGCCACCTGTTAGACTCACTGGATATATGATATTTACACCATCGTCTCTTTTTAACGCACCTGTATATTTCAAACCTATGGGATCACTTCCGGAGGAAGTACCAATGGTGGTTGGAAAAGGAGACTCCTTCAGCTTTTGGATGAGGCCAAATTCATATTTCCCTTTGGTACCCAATCCTCCCCAATGATCCTTATCACCATGTGTGATATAGACCCGGTCCAGCTTGTTCTGTGCATGCTGATGAATGACTTCCCTTATCAACTGCGCATCAGCCACATCGTCTCCCACATCAATCAACACTGACTTTTCGACTGTACCCTGTGCATTTTTATACACGACAAGGGTAGCATGCCCCACAGAAACTTTAATTTGATAAATATCTAACGTTTGTCCGTATACAGCCCCATTGACTGCACCTGCCAAGCAGAAGTAGCACAGGATCAATAATCTTTTTGTCGATTTCATAAAACTCATTTTACAGAAAATGAAAATTACTGGCGCTGGTTACTATCCCGCTCCAAAGCTTGCAGGCGCTTTTCAAATGCTTTTAGTGTTGATAGTTCGTGATCTTGCTCATCGAGCTTTTTAGACTGATCCTCAATCAACTGGTGCTGTGCTTCCAACTGCTTGTTTTGTTCTATGATGTACAGCGTGAGTTCCTCCACTTTCTTGAGCAGCGTAATGTCCATATTCACCAAATCCAGTCCCTGCTCTTTGACTTCAGCAGTAGATAATACTTCTGGTAAATGGCCATTTTCTTTGATATAGGCTTCCAGTTCACCTATTGGTCTCAGCTCGTAGCCAGGCTCAAATACGTAATCTGCCCAATTGTCAAAAGCCCTTCCTGTACTTGAACTCACAGCAATTCTCTCTGCCACCAAATCACCCCCTACTACCATTCGAGGAGAATTATTCTTTGATGGCTTCACAAATGGATGATTTTGCTTATAAATTTTCACCACACCAAAATAATCCTCTATGAACTGGTCATCAGCAATTGGGTTGAGCGGTCTGTAGAACCTCCAGGGAATTAAACCAATTGCTTCCTGATATTCTCGCTTGAGTCGTCTCGCCAGTGAAAAGCTGTGATATGAACTTAACACCACATCCCCAAAGCTTGAAGAATTTATCGCATTTGGAAACATTGACTTGATCGCCGATGTAAAGCTGGTAGCCTGCACATCGGTCCAGCGCAGATTATCAATAGTGAGAGGCCTGATACGTATAGCTTGCTGAAAATTAGTGGTTAAATCCAGCCCTGTATTAAGAACCGAGCTATATGCCCTATCCCATAATTCTGTCATTGAAGGAAGAGCATTAGGGCCCGATGTAAATGGGTTGTAGTCTTCTACCTGTTTGTAAAAAACATTGTGACCGGCGCCAGGTGTTGCCGTATTTACGAGCTTGTATCCAAGTGCGCCAACTACTGCGGCATATAAAAGGTAAACACCAAGAGATGCCACGGTGATTGGATCACCCAACAGTTCACTCTCCTGCTTATAGCTCATGCCACTGAGGTAGTTATAGTCATAGCCATTTTCATAAGATCGCAACAGCCTCAACCGGCTAACAGGGTCTGTGTATGTGGTAGCGCTGTCAGCACCGGCACTGGCCCAATAAATAGTTTGATCCTGTTGCTGCGGTTCATTTTGAGCAGAAAGGTCTACCGCTCCCAGCAACGTCACGGTAAAAAATAGGATAAGCGTTTGAATAGAAGTTTTCATGTTGCTAAATGTTTTGTCAATGATGTAAATTTATTTTTTCGATGTTTTCAGTTGCGTTTCCAGCGAATTGGCCAACTGCTCCAGTTCGGCAATTTGAGCCTCCAGAGACTTGATCTTCTCCTCCTGAGCAATGGTGTGCAATACCAACTCTTCGAGGTTCTGCAACTGACCTACAAGCATCTCATTGACGCTGAAATAACCCTTCTCATCCAGTTCACGCTGACTAATTACCTCTGGCAAATGCTTATTTTCCTTCACATAAGCCTCCATCTCTTCAAGTGATCGCATCTTGTACTCCGAATCAAAAACGTAGTCCGCCAACCAAACACCGCTGGCCAATACTGCATGATCTTCAGCCAGCACCCCTTTTTCAACAAAAAGCATAAATAGATTCTTGAATTCATCTTTAATGGTCCTTTGTCCTGAGCTCGCCTGGATGTAAACATGGCCATCTACTCCCAGTTTTACGCCCGCAGGCATACCATAAGTCGCAGGATATCCTATTTCTAATTTGCTATATTGTGTCTGTGCGAATGCATTGGCATAAATAACCACCAACAAAGCACTTAGTATCATGATCTTTTTCATCGCTTCAATCTCTTTTATCAAGTGTAGTCTGAATGTTCTTTAATCTTTTTTTGAGGCCTTCCAGCTTCATGTCTTGCTGGTACAATTGTTTGTTTTGGCGGAAGGTGTGCAGGTACAATTCCTCCAGGTGCCGGAGTTGCCCCATCATCATATCCTTGGTGCTGTAAAAACCTGCCAGGTCTACCGCCGATTGCCCTACTACATAAGGTAGGTGCTGATATTTTTTCACAAAGGACTGCAAGGAATCCAGAGACAGTGTGGTGTAGTCTGGCTCGAAGACATAATCAGGAAAAAACCAATTATCACTGTCAAGAATGGCTATATCCTTGCTAAGCAGTCCTCTAGCACTCCCATCATTGCCTACAAATAGTGTAAAATCATTGTATTCATTAATTTCATCAAACCTTGAAACATTTGATACCAGCACATTGCCATTTACGGTCAGTTCTGCATCTTCAAATTGACCTCCTCGCCCGGAGCGCCTAAAACCTGCATCCAGATTTGAATTGTTCACTACTACATTGTCACGCTTTTGAGGAGTTGTCCAGATGATATTATCTCCCGCCAAAAACGTATTGGCATCTAAAGTAACCGTGAGTTCTGCAGCTAAGGTCTCATCTGTTGGGTGTACTACGTGGTATCGGTACAAATTGTAGGTGGTTGTACCCTTCACCCCAAAGGTTCCCATATCCCTGATGAATTCAGCAGGTAATCCGATTGCTTCTGTATCTGATACAATGTAGAAGTAACCGCTGCCATACTTGTAATTGGAAATAGATAGGTCAACATCAATACTGGCGTTTGCAATCGGCTTCACTATATTTTGTGGCAATTCCTGCTCAATGGTGTCAAAAAAAGTAGTTGACCCAACTGTCTCCAACCCATTCTTTAGCACATGAATATCTGTTTCCTCTTCGAAAACGTAGTTGTAATTTTTAAATAACTGATAAGGCGAGAGCTGGTCCACTACAATACCCGGGAGCTTTACTGCTTTAACCTGCTCGTTCTCCACACGCATCTTCACCAACACATCCCGGAAAGAGGATTTGATACACTGTTTACCTGCATTGACAGCAGAGGTACAATTGAATTTTTGAGGGCTTTTATTCAGTTTATCTATAAGTCTGTTGATTTGCCGTTCATCTTTGTTGGCAGGATTAGCAATTTTGTCAGGTATGGCCAACTCCATCCCTTCAGCTGTAGGTACCTGGGCAATAAAATTGACGCTCGCTCTGTTAACGACTGTGTTGTTTTCATACAATTGCTGGTGCAATAAAAACTGATTGGTCAATAGCAGCGTTAGTGCGACTCCTGTCCTCAAAGTCCATCTTTTGATCAGTGAGCGCGCTGCTGTTCTACCAATGCCTCTTATATAGTACCGGTCAATCGCAAGAAAGATACCGGTCTCTAAAAACAGCCCCATTCCAACCATCGCAAGTTTATGCTTTTCCCAGGTTTCTTCTGTGGTTGGCCTGTTCCATAAGTTTCGGAAGTCTGTGCTTTGGATTTCTGTTTTCAGGAAATTCCATTTGAGCAACGCTGCTGCAGGGCTGTTGTAAAAACCATAGGCCTTCCAGGAGTCTTCCTTCCAGGTAAATCCTGTCCTGTTACCAGTTGCCTCGCATCCGTAGATCATGTAGTTGTTGTCGGTGATATCATAATTGTACCAGGGATCGCCTCCGTTTGGATTACCTGTAGGGCTTCTTCTGGTAAAGATTTCCAACCGGGAAAAACCTCCGGTGCTTAAGTTCATACTATAAATACCATTATCATCAGTTTCCTTTCTTGGTTTCTCATTATAGTAACTCTGATCAATCAGCATCATTTCAAATTCTGCAATCAGTGGGGCTTTAGCAGTAATTGGTGTCAAAAAGGTATGACCACCACCCGTCACCTTCACGGATCCATCTTTCTCCCACTCGATCGTTTGCGCCAAAAGATTGCCACAGCAGGTCCAGACCAGTAGTGTCAGCAATGACAATAATGTCTTCAATAAATTTCTCATTACCATCACTTTTTGTTTGCTAACAGCTTCTGAAGTTTTGCTTCCAAAGCTTCCAACCTTTGCGTCAATGTAGTATTGAGCGCCTTTTGCTCCTCCAGTTCTTTCTGTTGCTCAATAGTGTAAAGCGTCAATTCTTCCACCTTCGTCAATAAGGTAATGTTCATCTGTTTGTCACTGACCCCATTTACTTTGACTTCTTCCTGAGAGATGACCCCAGGCAGGTGTTTATGCTCTTTTATATAGGTATCCACCTCAGCCAGGCTGGCCAGGTGATAGGAATCTTCAAAAACATAATCCGGCCAGTCATCCCAGTCTTCTGCAAAGATGTAAGTCATGTTTTCTGTTGCAATGCCCTCCTCCACCGTCAGGAGCACGTCATCCATGCCCTGTGGATTACCAGAGCTAGGCGTAGCGCCTGCGGAACTCATGAAGGTATGCCCACCATCGTGCGTGCCTATGTGCACGTGTCCTGAAGCAATCAGTGCATGATCATGGGCCGCAGGTGCATCAGCATGAAAGGTACCATTCACTTTGACCTCTTCAGCTGCAAAGTCACCCCAGATGAGCGGTGTAGATGTGGAAGAATTGTCAATCCACAACTCATTGTCGATGTTTCCGGCATTTCTGGCTATTTCGCTGCCAATCAATACATTGCCACTACCTCTTTGCGCACTTAGCCAGGCATTTGCACCGATCACCGTATTCTTCTGTGATTGAGACCGTGATGAAGAAGCATCTCCTAATCGCTCGGCAGTATTAGCACCAATGAAAGTATTGAGGTAACCAAATTTATCTGCTCTACCAGCGTCTGAGCCGATGTAAGTACTGTAACTGGTCGCATAGGCATGTCTTCCGGCATCATAGCCAATGGCTGTGTTATAATCCCCTTTGGCATATGTGCCTTCTAGTCTGTTAAGCTCATTAAGTGCCCAACCGCCTATGGCTATGTTTCTCCAGCCTGTCTGGTCTCTCTGAAGTGCATTGTACCCCAACGCCACAGATCCGTATCCTGCTGTATTTTTTTCCCCGGCATTTTTACCAATAAATAAGTTCTGGCCTCGGGTAGTCGCGCTATAGTTTTTACCAGCATTGGGTCCAAAGAAAAAACTGTTTTCAGTTCCTACTACAAACGCTGCGCCGTTGATTGCAGCTACATCAAAACTGCCAACCACCGTCAAATCACCTGTCACTGACAAATCCTCACTTACAAGGGCATCTCCATCGACATGTAATTTATGCTGAGGGTTGGTGAGACCAATACCCACATTTCCTGCAGCGTTAAAGTACGAATCACCGCCAGCATCAATGTTGATTTTGTCAAATTGAAAATCGTTTGTCCCCAGGCGTAGCTGGCCCGCATTGTTGTTGATTTGACCTACAATGTAGGTGCCTGCGCCAGAAGCATTAGTTGGATCTTTAACGTTAATACGGGTAAATCTGGCCGCTCCCTGAACATGCAATTGATAGCCAGGATCAATGCTAGTGGTATTAAAACCTCCATCTCCCGAAACAGTCAGATTTCCTGTACTTCCCAGCGACATCAAAGTGGTACCCCCACCATTATCCAAGGCTGCATCATTATGACTACCCCCTATATACCAGGCAAAGTTTGCATTGGTCCTGTAATATTGCGTGCTACTCTGAATACCGATACCGTAATCATCACCGTAGAGGTTAAGCATCTGTCCTGTAAAATTTACGGGATTCCCAGAGCTGAAATTCTTAAAGCTCAAGTCTCGTAGATTGATACCTCCACCATTGGAAAAACGTATTGCTGTGCCTCCCGTTTCGGTTTGTCCGGAGCCAAAATCATAATTAAACTCCAGGTAAAATCCAGTATTAACCAAACTCCAGGCATGAAGACCATTGTAGGCTTTGAGCCCGCTGGCCTCGCTCCCTCTGTTTTTATTGATGAGTAAATAATCATGATCCCAGTTGGGGTTGGTATCACCAATCCTGGTCCCAGAAAAATCGGATTGAGCCAGAAGTGGTCCCTGAAGGATCGTAAAAAGGGCCAACAAAAGACCAAATGACCTCTTAAATAAGAGAATAGCTATCGGTATCCAGGAACGTTGTTCTCTAAAAAACTGATGCTTACGAATAGTGCAGTTCATTGTGATATCGTTGTTTGGTTTCGAAAGCAGCAAGGTCTTTGATTCACAAATAAAAAACATGTCAAAAACGGCACTCTCGTGTCAGAAACGGCAATGGTTTGTCAAAAACGGCAATTTTTAGTGGTGTCTCTGCTTTTTGGGAAATTTCCGCATGAGCGCATACCAAATTCTTTGAGCTGTCACCAATCATTATCCATCGGAATTCTCAAACAAGACATCAAAATGAATAGGTAAAGTGTATCAGCTACGCTACTCAAAAAGTCTACTGAATGACACTTCTGACCCCAGTTGTACAAAACATCAACCAAAAGTTTCAACATTAACAGTTATGAGCTATCTTGAAAACTACGCTAATGCATTACGTGATAAGGGGTTGCCGAAAACCTTCCCAACAGAGTAGGCTAAGATCACTAAACTATTATGATGATGAAAAAATCAATGAACAAGCTTCAATTGAAAAAAGAAGTAGTAAGCAAATTAAAAATGAACAAAATCAAAGGTGGACATTCTTATTGCTGCCCTACTGACGGGCCTCTGAATACGTGCCCACCTCCAGGAGTGCAGTGCTACTAAGCACACATTCTTGATTAATTCAGACAAAAATTAAGTAAATTGGTTACATCGGTTGCAGAACTTTGATGTAACCATTTTTTTATTTGGCGCTATACAAATCGCTCAGTGGTTAATCTTGGTTTGTCAAGAACACATATATCGCTGTTGCCACGTGTTTTCAAGGGCAAAAGGGGTGCAGTTATGACGCTTGCTGACAAAGCATAACTGAGTATCATTAATTGAAATATTAGTCGCCATTTCACACAATAAACATCATGATTGACGCTACGCTTAAAGATCAACTGCATCAAAAACTAGAAGAAATTGACGCCCTTATCAAAAAAAATTATCAGCAATCTGGTGAAATAGGCGCACTTTCAGGCCTGGCAGGACTGGCCATTTTTGAGTTTTACTATGCCAACTACAAAAACTTACCTGAAAGTGCAGATGCTGCTGAAGAAATTATTTCTATGGCTTTTGATCAGATCAATGAAGGCTACAACCTTCCTACATTCTGCGCCGGCATAGCTGGCATGGGCTGGGCATTACAGTTTCTGGAGACACAAGACTTCATAGAAATTGATTGCGACGAACTGTTGCCCGATCTGGATGATTTCCTCATAGAATCCATGAACATAGAAACCCAGGAAAACTTCTATGATTTTCTGCACGGAGTGCTGGGCATGGCTTTTTATTTCCTGCAAAGAAATCAACATACTTCGTCTGATATGTTGAAACAACGTTATGAGCAAGTCATCAACAATACCATCCAACGCCTCAAAGAAACGGCGGTTTTTGACGAGGACACCGCCAAGTGGGAAGCATACCTGATCAGAGAATCAAAGACCAGAGGTTATAACCTCAGTCTGGCACATGGCATTGCCAGTATTGTCAACTTCCTGTCGCGGGTGGCCCGTGATGAGCCTTTTAAAGCAGAAGCTACAGACTTACTCCAAAAAGCAGCCAACTACTTACTCCGTTTTGAGAATGCCATGGATGAAGGCAACTGCACTTTCCCTGATTGGGTTTTCCTCAATGGCGCATTGCAGCAGTCTGGCAGACTGGCCTGGTGCTATGGAGACATAGGCATCGCCATCTCCCTAAGGCGGGCAGGTGAAGCACTGGGCGATGAATCTCTCTCGCAGAAGGGGCTGGACATCCTCCTCGCCTCCACCAAAAGAAGAGACCCGGAAGATACCAAAGTGGTAGATGTGGGCATCTGTCATGGCGCAGCAGGCCTTATGCACATGTACCAACACCTGTACCAGCAAACATCCATGGTGGATTTTCAGCAAGCGGCGGACTACTGGGCACAACAAACGCTGGAAATGGCAATCCATCAAGATGGTTACGCGGGCTACATGCAAAAAAGAGGGGATGAAAAGAAACCGTGGGTTGCCGAACTCAACATGCTGGAAGGAATTGCGGGCATTGGTCTGGCCATCATCAGCTATTTGTCGCCAGAGATGTCCCAATGGAATGAAGCCCTGCTCATTGACTAATTGCGCCTATGGCTTACAACAATTTTGACCAATATGTGCTGAGAACTCCGCTACTTTCTCTCAGTAGTTACCTGAAATTGACTGATAGACCAAAAGTAGATGAGCAAGCACTATTGCAACGCTGCAAAGACCCCGTCATACAGGAGGCCCTGTTGCTGGCATCGCCTTCTATTTATATAGAATGTCTCAAGTGGGTAGAAGGCCACCTTACTGATGCCAAAAGAAAAGAAAAACTGATCTTCTCACTCCTCAAATACCTCAGCAGAATGAGCAGCCGATGCACGCCCTTTGGCTTGTTTGCAGGCACTTCTGTAGGACAGATTGCCGACCAGACCAACATTCGCCTGGAGGGGATTTACCAAAATGACCGGCATACCAGGCTGGACATGAACTTTCTGGTAGCTTTCGCCCAAAACCTGACACAAGACCCCAACATCAGGCAGCAGCTTCAATATTTCCCCAACAGCAGCCTCTACACAACAGGAGATCGTCTGCGCTATGTAGAATACTATTATGAGGGAGGCAACAGGTTTCACCAAATAGTCGCCGTTGAAACCTCCGATTACCTGGAGAGATTACTGCGCGTGGCTAAATCCGGCGCTACCATCAAAACATTGTCGCAGGAACTGGTAGATGATGAAATCAGCATAGAAGAAGCAACTGAATATGTCAACCAGTTGATCGATAGTCAACTACTCATCAGCGAGTTGGAGCCATCAGTTGCGGGACCGGAATTTCAGCAGCAAATCAACAATACACTGCGTAAATTGTCCGGTACTGCGCCAATTTCAGCCTTACTGGATCAAATCAATGAGGCCCTGGCCCAATTGGATCAAGAACTTGGTCACCCGGGTCTCGCCTACCGGCAGATCACTGACCTGCTACAGCAAACAGGCACCGAATTTGATCGCAAATACCTCTTCCAGATTGACATGCAATCGCGGGTGCAGCAAAGCACGCTAAGTCAGGAGTTGATGAACAAAGTACATCGCGCAGCTCGTTTTTTCAATAAACTGACGATGCCCAAACCTGAATCGCAGATGAGTCAGTTTCAACAGGCATTTTATAGCCGCTATGAAGATGCTGAAGTACCGCTGGCGCAGGCACTGGATGTAGAACAAGGCATTGGGTTTCTCCAAGGTAATGACTCCGGAGACGTGAGCCCCCTACTCAACGGAATTGACTTTCCCGAACCTGAAAATAATATCCAGGAGCTCAAATGGTCGCCCATTTCTGCCCTGTTGAAAAAGAAACTGACCGACTGCCTTACTAACCGAGGGTTGGTCATGCAGCTGAGCGACACAGACATTCCCGATGCCACGGAAAACTGGGATGACCTGCCAGACACCCTATCTGCGCTGGTAGAGGTAGTACACTGCAATGGTGAAGAAACAGTCATCATGAATACTTTGGCGGGCAGCAATGGCGCCACACTGTTGGGACGGTTCTGCCACGGCGACAAGGCCATTCATCAACACACGCAATCTATCATCGATTGCGAACAGCGCATGAACGAAGGCAAGGTCATGGCGGAAATCCTCCACCTGCCAGAAGCCCGGGTTGGAAATGTCATCTTGCGACCTTCTCTGAGGCCCTATGAAATCCCCTACCTCGCCAATTCTACGCTGCCCCGGGAACAGCAGATCAGCATTGATGACCTGACGATATCCACCAGACCGCACAGCAGGGTTTTGCTGAAGTCCAGGCGTCTTGACAAAGAAGTAGTTCCCTGCCTCACGGTAGCTCATAACTTTGCTAATACTGCATTGCCTATCTACCAGTTCCTGGCAAGCATCGGCATGCAACAGAAGCGAAAAAGCATCGGTTTCAACTGGCCTCAGACGTTTGAAGCATACGACTTCCTCCCGCGCGTCACCTACGAAAGCATCATCTTGTCTCCCGCTATCTGGCACCTCAGCAAGGCCGATATTTTGATGCTTTCCAACAATCAACAAAGCAGTGATCAGCTCAGCGAAGCAAACAAAGAGTTTTTGGAAGCACGAAAAATTCCAGCCTATGTGACACTGGTACAGGGAGACAACGAGCTACTGATCAATACACTCAACGTCACTTCCCTGCGAATGCTGCTGGATCTGGTGAAAAAAGAAGAACGTGTCCAGCTGAAAGAATTCCTGCACAATGAGCAGGGACCTGTGAAAGCAGATGGCGAAACCTGGACCAATCAGGTGATACTGTCATTTTACAATGAAACGAAAAGGAATGCTCATGAAAACGAATAATGCATCAATGAGGCGCTCCTTCATCCCCGGCAGCGAGTGGCTCTACTACAAAATCTACACAGGCTCAAAAACAGCCGATCGCATCCTGGCAGAAGCCATCCTACCATTATCACAGCAACTACAGCAAGATCAATTGATCGATCAATGGTTTTACATCCGCTATGGCGACCCGGAAAATCACCTGAGGGTTAGGTTTCATTTACCTGATACGGCGGTACTTGGGGCAGTCATGAACAGCATTACCCCTGTGCTGGAAGAGTTTCACCAGCTACAACTCACCTGGAAAGTGCAGCTTGATGTATATAACCGCGAACTGGAACGATATGGCACACAAAATATCGTGCGCTCTGAACAGCTGTTCTATCACGAAAGTGACATGCTGGCACAATTTCTCAGCCTGATTGACGGAGATGAGGGAGAAGAAATCAGGTGGTTATTCGGTCTTAGAGCGATCGATCAATTCCTGGATGACTTCGGCATGAGCATTGATCAGAAAATCGACTTATTGCAAACCCTTAAAGCGGGCTTCATGCAGGAGTTTGGCATCGAAAAGCCCACTAAACGGCAGCTGGACAACAAATTTCGCCAGGAACGGGCCAACATTGACTGGTTCCTTCAGTTCACTCGTGCCGACCAACCGGACTATGCTCCCTTACTCGATCTGCTGGATGAAAAAAGTCAGCGTTCAAAACCCATCATCAAGGAAATCAGGCAGGAAGTCCCTGCGGCACGCCTCCCTGACTTACTGGGTAGCTACATTCACATGATGATGAACCGCCTGTTCCGCTCCAAAAACCGGATGCATGAACTGGTGATGTACTATTTGCTGTGGCGAACGCTGGAGACGGGGAAGAAGCGGGCGATGGCTGGGAGTTTAGATGTTAGACGCTAGTCCTTAGACAGACGGGGTCGCCTAGACAAAAGAGCAAAGATGAAAGACTAAAGACCGGGTCGCGTAGACTGGTGTCGGTCTGTATTCCGCATAAAGCTAACACAATAGGCAGTATGCAGGTGGCAGTTGGCAACGTACTGTACGTCCCTGAAATAGGTTGACAAATAAAAATGCCAGCCTCCTTGCAGTGGAATAGGAAGCTGGCATGTGGACAATAGGACCGCGAGAACCTCTACGGCTTATTGTATTCCAATTATCAGTTTACGTTGTTGTTACCTTTTATATTCTTTGATGATGGTACCAGAATGCACTGACTCACCCACCTGCAGTCGGTAGACGTACATGCCCATGTTGAGGTCTGTGGCGTCGAATTGAATTTCGTGTACTGAAGCACCCGTACTCAGGTCATATTGCTGTCGCACCATTTCCCTACCCTGCATGTCGAAGACGTATAGTGTGGCATTAGATTGGCCTTCCGCACCAAAGCGGATATTGAATTGATTGGTGAAGGGGTTGGGGTAGACAACCGTCTTTTGAAACTTCTGCTCTGCCTCTTCTGCATCTACAGCGCCTGACACCTTCACACTATCCACGTCAGTTTTTGTGAATTGTCGCGTTAAGTTAACAATACCGTTTCTGATTGGGCAAACCCCTGGGACTTCAGGTGTATTTTGCAGGTATTTGATTTGCATTGTCACATAATCATCACTCTCAGATGTCCTTAGCCTCTTTGCCGGCCTAATCTCTGTTGCATCAACCTCATCAGGTTGAAATACCACAGATTGCGCAGCAACGAACTTACGTTTTCCATTAGACACACCATTACTGATACCAATTCGGTCCAAAGACCTCAACTGAAGAGTGTGCAACGATTTTTTAACCAGACATTTATTGATATCACCGAGAGAAGTAGGGTTCCACAAATCAGCACCTAAAATTCCGTTGATAGGAAAATAATAGGAAAAATAACTCAGTAGAGAACTGTTGACCCCATCTGTATTGGCATGAGAAACAGAGGAATCACCTAAAAGGCCAAATATGGCCAATGCCAGCGCATAGGGTTGATCGACAAATTCCGATTCTTTGATGAGGGCAAAGAGTGAAAAATCGTAGCTTTCCAGATTTCCTACCGCATTGTCTACAAAGAAATAGGGATTACCATAAAACTCATCGTCTACAATGAATACCGCAATGTCAGGACTTGCATATAAAGAGGAAACCATGGTACGGTCTACTTCTTGTCGCTCAATACCCCAGGATTCTGCACTGCTGGAACTCTCACGGAACAAGTACTCCGCATTGTCTACATAGCTAAAAAGAAAACTGTGAGCAAGACTCATAGACGGGATTACAGAAGAACCGGTTGTCTCACCAGTAATGGCTTCTTTCATCAATAAATGATGATGTCCTTCCAGCAGTATCTTAATTTGTGGTGCCGCTCCTGAATTGTAAGCGTCGTTCATGACCTGTTGAGCTTTTTCTAATTGATCAGCTTTTACAGATTCTATCGCAACAGGATCTACATCATCAATGGTATAAACGCCTAACTTAAGTGTTGGTTGATCGTCTTGACCATACAAATTGATTACAAACACTAATGAGAACGATAGTAACATATATAGCTTTTTCATTTGATCCGTTTATCGTTCATCCACTTATTCATTGCATTGAAAAACTCTGTTGCCAGGGTTGCTGATGATTTGAGCGGTTGCATCTGATTTGGATGACACCGATCCGTTAGATACCTCAAAACTATCCAGTGTGTCCTGCACCCTGAATACCCAATATTGCTGATTGGTGTTTTCACCAACATCTTGATTCTTCAATGTGAAAGCACTTTTGCCATCAGTATCTCCGATAACGGCTCTGACGCCTTCAATCGTGCCACCACTCCAGTCTGTCCAGGTAAAGAAATACTTCTTTGCACCCACATTGTAATTCACAGCTTGTACATTGGTCAATTTGGGATGACACCACATGCATTTACCATTCTTAAGACCACCACCTTCCTTGTGCGTGCCATAGATGACATTTTTTGACTTGAACCAAAGGTTGCTGGTATTGGCTCCATGATGAGGTATCAAAGCCAAACAGACGTTGTCTCCAATTGCTGCTGACAACCGGAATCTTCCCTGGTCAGGATAGGCCACGGCCTGGTCCAGATTCTGAGTAACAGGTGCTGACGCAGTGCTACCTGTAGCTCTGACACCGGTGGATGCGAAGGACACTGTACCATATCGATTATCTCCTTCTTTCATTCCCTTTCGTTCAATCCCCTGAATGGTAAAAGCATCATCGAATGGAGTGTTTCTAGGTACTCTGATACCTAGCTCGGCGGGAATTGCCCGTCCTCCACGAGCAATCTGTCGCGCTGCCTGACTGCCGGGGTTTTCCCAGTTGGTGATCAAATTCCCAGTCCTGTTGGCTCCTGTCCATATTTTTTCCAGGAATAGCTGCTTGGTATAAGCAATGTTTCCAGACTTTGAGCCAGATTCAAGGTCTCCTTGGACCAGGAATTTAAATGTTTGAATAACCCCTGTTTTCTCCCAGGTAATTACAGAGACTGTAGATTTATTATTGGATCGAACTCCTTTATTATCGAAATTACACCCAACCAGATCCCTTTTATTAAGACCCGTACCTACCTCTCCACTACTAAAATCTGTATAACTTGTCCTGTTATTCCACTTAGACGTTAGTACACAATTTGCCATTAAGGTGCTCAGTTTTACCGTATGTACGCCTTGCTGGTACATGTCATATTCCGTATTTGGAAACCAATGATGGTATGCGAAAGCATTTCTGGTGCTTGTACCAGCAGCATCATCTTGTGCATCAGTCTCACCGGGTAAGGCACTGATTAGATTTTTTAAATAATAATAAAAAGATTTACCATGCGTCAAAGTAACATTGGAATAATTATCATTAGCCTCGCCGGGCGTTGATGGATAGTAAAAGTTGACTTTTTCTGTCCCATTCCCAATTATCTTATCCCTTACAATGTATTTTTCCAGCCCATTGGTTGCATTGGATGTATATCTTTGCGTGCTGGGGCTAAAGCCAAGTCCCAGTCCCCCCCAGTGGTCCTGGTCACTGTGTGTGATGAAAAGGGCATTTAGTTTAGTTGCTGCTTTATACATCACAGTATTTACCATCATTGTTCCGTCTTCAGCTTTCACACCTGTATCAATCATAATGGCCTTGTAGACTTTGTGCTGGGGAAAGAGTTTTGTAGCCTGCTCATATGGTATATTCTGAGAGCCATCATCTACTTTAAAAACAAGATTTTCTATGCTGCTATCAATATCATCAGCATCTGAATCCTTTTTAGCAATGAACAGAGGATTGTTTTTTACTTCATTGATAATCTGCTCATATAACTGCTCATTAGTAGGATTGCTCAGCGTATCAAGTTTTGCCTTTATGCTTGCAAGTAATGCTGAATGATCTTCTGCAGGGTCAAAATCTTTTACAATTGCCACTTCAAACGTTTTAAATGTGCCAGGAGGACTCAAAAGGTTACTTCCATTCAATGAACTGCTTTTCCCTATCAATTTGGTGCCTAAAAGCCCACTACCAGCACCTTCCAGATTAGTTCCATCGTAGGTCACGCCAAGTTGACCATTGATATCATAGGTTTCCTTTTCCAGTTCCACAGTATAAGGTCTGTTGAATGGAGCAGCACTATCAGCAGTCACTTTCACTTTCATAATTGCCAGGTCTTCTACTTTTAATCGCTCATTGGCAGTTTTGTCTTTGACCACCACCACAGTACCATGCCCCGTTGAAACGCGTACCTGGTAAATCTCCAGTAAAGGGTTTTGCGCGTATACAGCATCTGGGTTTAGTCCTGCCATACAAATGATGCATAGTAGCGTAATTCTTATGATATTTTTCATCTATTCATCTTTATGTTTAATGAAAAATTATCTGTCTTGTTCAAGCTTCTCCAGACGCTGCTCAAGCTGTTTCATCGCTTCCAGCTGTTTTGCTTGAGCTTCCAGCTGCTTGTTTTGTTCAATGATATATAGCGTAAGCTCTTCTACTTTTTTCAGTAGTGTAATATCCATGTTCACCAAATCAAGTCCTTGTTCTTTTACTTCTGCAGTGGAGAGCACCTCAGGCAGATGGCCGTTTTCTTTGATGTAAGCCTCTAAGTCGTTGAGAGAACGTAAGTCATAATCTGGCTCGAAGACGTAGTCGG
>ERZ1740068.105-NODE-105-length-52617-cov-9.279537_pt1 | contig 52617 bp, 43 predicted proteins | sample MGYA00581735_ERZ1740068 | MGnify/ENA primary metagenome ERZ1740068 (study PRJEB43018, sample SAMN04849740) | marine metagenome | isolation source: floating plastic debris | place: Pacific Ocean | collected 2008-08-30 | study: EMG produced TPA metagenomics assembly...
TCAAGGCCAACCGAATGCCGAGTACATTGAGATTTACAACACTTCTGATCTGCTGGTGGCAATAGAAGGGCTGACGCTCTACGATGCGACCGGCAGCACGACACTCCCTAGCGCTACGATTGCATCCGGCGATTACCTGGTCCTGACCAGTAGCCATGCAGTGGACTTGTTTGAATTAGGTTTGTCAGTTGTTGGTATGACGAATTTTCCGTCTTTGGGTAATAACGGGGACAGCCTGTCGCTTGTCAGCCGTAATGATGTCCTGATAGATCGTGTGGTTTACAGCAAATGGTGGTATGACGACACCGAAAAAGACGACGGTGGTTTTTCATTGGAAAGAATCTCCTTGCTGGAAGTCTGTGACATCGCTGCCAACTGGATGGCCACCAACGCAAGTGGTGGAGGAACTCCGGGCGAACAGAATTCTGTGTTTGACAATACCCCTGACTCCACAGCACCTGAAATCGTGTTGACGGAAATTAATGCATCTGTACTCACGATCACCTTCAATGAGCCAATGGATCCCTCCACTTTCGTAGCCGTTGGCTTCACTTTCTATCCTGTGGCAGCCATCTCCGAAGTGCGATCCTCTCCTGATCGGCGGCAGGTTTTTATCACAGGCGATTTTTCAGGAGGTATCGTTTATCAATTGATCACCAGTGGCCTGACAGACTGCTCAGGCAATCCCTTGACGGCTGACCCAATTAGTTTTGGACAAGGTAGAGACCCTAGGTTTGGGGAGCTGCTCATCACTGAGATCATGAGCGACCCTGAACCATCTCAGGGGCTGCCAGTGTCTGAGTACCTGGAAGTTTACAACGCTTCGGATGATTTGCTTCACCTGGGGAATGTCATACTTTCCGACGGAAGCGGAGAAACTTCGTTACCCGATATCAGTATGGTTCCTGGCACTTATCTGACCCTGACCCCGACGAGTACTGTTGATTTATTTGCGGAGGAGGCATCTGCTGCAGGCGTTGCCGGGTGGCTGTCATTGAGCAATGGAGGTGAACGATTGCAGCTTTCGGCTTCTGAGGAGATTTTTAGGGTTCAATATTCCGAAGAATGGTACGATGATCCATTGTTTGAAGGTGGGCGCTCCCTGGAAATGGTGGATGTGACTAACTTTTGCGGAGAAGACAGTAACTGGACAGTCTCCACGGCCAATGAAGGAGGAACACCTGGGAGACAGAATGCTGCTACAGCGACAAACCCTGACACAGAAGGGCCTGTTTTGCTTGAGGCATTTGCTGTTGATGCGCAAACGGTGAAGTTACTCTTCAACGAAAGGGTTTTGGTGCAGCATCACAACACCTTTATAACGACTCCCGCGCTGATTTTGGAGAATGCTGTCTTTACGAATGAAATGCACAGTGAATTGGAAGTGACGAGCCTTGACACCATTGCGGCACGCACAACCTACGAGGTGAGTGCTACCGGAGTAACCGATTGTCTTGGTAACCTCAGTCAGGTGAATACGGTTGCTTTTGTTCTTACTGAAGAAGGTGAATCAGGAGACTTGCTGTTGAATGAAATCCTGTTTGATCCGCGAAGTGGAGGTGCTGATTTCGTGGAGTTGTACAACAATTCTGAAAAGTTCATTAACCTGAAGAACTGGGCATTTGGAAATGACGACTATTTTGATTTAGGAAATGCAGTTCCGATCACAGCTCAGGACTTGATCATCGGACCAGGTGAATACCTTGCCTTTACCGATGACAAAACAGTTACCTTGAATGACTACCCTGATGCTCCGGTAACCTCCATAGTGGCCATCGATAATTTACCTGCATTTCCAGATAGTGAGGGAGCCATCGTGTTGGTTTTGCCTGATGGCAGTGAATTGGAGCGGTTTGAATATTCGGATGATTTGCATTCTATTTTGCTGGATAGTGATGAAGGCGTATCGCTTGAGCGTATCAGCTTTACCAGTGAGACCAATGATGAAAATAACTGGAAATCGGCTGCTAGCAGTGCTGGTTTTGCGACCCCGGGGGCGCCCAACTCACAGGCATTGCTGGGTGATGCACCTAACGCAGCTGTGGCTGTTTCCCCAAGGGTATTTGTACCCGATGGCAGTGGCGGCGTGAACAGTCAGTCTTTTACCACCATCCATTACGAGTTAGATAACAGTGGCAGTTTTGCCAATGTTTCTATCTATGATGCAAAAGGACAATTTGTGCGGGAGATCGCTAACGGAGAGCTGCTGTCGAGGCAGGGGTTTTTCAGGTGGGATGGTTTAGACGAGCATGAAAAAATGGTAACAGTCGGGTATTATATTGTCATTTTTGAATTATTTGATGCAAATGGCCATACCTCTCTTGTAAAACAAACGGTTGTAGTAGGAACTCAATTGTAAAATTCGTAGTTTAGAACATGTAGGTTAACCTCTTAAAACTTCGTTTACATAGGCAGATACAGTAAATCCAGCTAACACTGTTTTGCCCTACGAACACTTGAGAAACTATTTACGTTATTTTAACACCTGTTAAACCGCTATTGAACTATGAATACTTCTACCATGTCATGCATTATCAATGCAACCACTCAATATTATTTAGCCAAGGGCAAGCGACTTGAAGTCATTGCGAGGTACATCAAAATGAGGTATAAGATCAGTGTTGATATGAGCGTTCTGCGCAAAAGAGCTGCTGATGGTATGCTTCCTAACAAAATCCAGTTGGCAGATACAATCTAAGGCCAATAAAATACTGGTAGTCCTTGATTTGGACGAAACCTTGATCCATGCGACCAAATCTCCATCCCTTCAAAACTGGAGTTTTGAGGTGGGGCCTTATAAGGTAGCAATCAGACCAGGTCTGGATGAATTCCTGGCAGGTTTGCGTTCGCACTTCAATGTGGCTGTATGGTCTTCCGCTTCAGACGATTACGTGTTGGAGGTAGTCAGGAATATATTTCTGCTAAACTATCCACTGGAATTTGTATGGGGTAGGTCAAGGTGTACTTTGAAACAAGATTTCTCCCGCATCGAAGCGTATGGGTATTCGGACCCCTACAATCACCTGAGTTATGTGAAGCCACTTCAGAAAGTGGCAAAAAAAGGCTTTGCCCGACTCGAAAACATGCTCATCATCGATGATACGCCTTCGAAATCCAGGTATAACTATGGCAATGCTATTTATCCATCTGAATTTACGGGAGACCCTGAAGACATGGAACTCGCAGCATTGCTGAAGTACTTGCTGACATTGAAAGATGTGACTAATGTACGCACCATCGAAAAGCGTTCGTGGCGTGATAGAGTTTAGGGCTTGTTGAAAAAGTCCAGCGGTAAAAATGTTGTTACAATATTTTTATGATGTACGGCTCATTTGATCGAAAAACCTTGTATTAACTGAAAAGTGTACTAATCGAAATATGCCTTTCGCTATCTTAAAGGAGAAAAAATGATCATCAAGCGTTTTTCAGTAAGCGCTAGTTAGAGATCGTGAAACGACCTAAACCAATCTGCTTTTTCCTGTTGCCATTCTTTTCGAAGACTTTCCAATAGTACAAATTGGCAGGGAGCGCTTCACGGTAAGTATAGCCGGACTCGCCTTTGGGAATTTCAATTGAAATAGGTTCTTTAACCGTAGCGGCGGTAAATATCTCCAGAAGGAGCGGAGATTTTGCAGGAGCGCTCCATTGGAATAGCACCTCATTTTTGAAGGTGGCATCAAATGTGGCATCAATGGCAGGCTTTTCTACCTTGAGCCCTCTGCTTACATTATTTCGGTCTATTTGCCTATCCAGGGATTTAACCCGTTGGTAAGCAATCAATGGTGGCGTGTCAACTTTCGGCTGTCTCTTGGGTTGATTTGACTTTATAGTGCCATTTTCAACCTCTTTGATTGTATCCTCAGGGAAATTGGTCCCGGAAGTGGTATCCTTTTCAAGCTCAACTTGTAGCAGAGCACTGTCGGCTTTATTGGTTTTCAGGTCGGTAGAATCTGCGGTAACAATTGGGTTGTTGCCCCGTCCATTGTCGTCATCCCCGTCCACGAAGAACAGCAGGCTTAAGGCAACTAATATTGTGACAGCTGCTGCAGCAGCTAGTGGTATCCAGTTAATGCTGACGGTCTTTGCAGGGCTTTCATCGAAGTAGGGATGCGGTTGGGTAACCGGCTCATCCGCAGTGAAGTCATAATAGGCAAACACCCGCTCTCTACTTTCACTGCATTCACTCACATGTTTCAAAATGGCTTCAGGTAAATCATTTTGTCTTTTCAGCTTGAGTGCGTCCACGTACAATAAGACACCGGCATCGTTGAGGTAGCCATCAGCATCCAGTAAATTTCCGATATCAATGTCTTTCTTCATCATGCTTCTTTTACACCGCCAAACTCATTTGTTGACCGCTTTCAGAGTAATAGAGCTGCATCAGGTTTTTCAAACTTTCCTTGTCATAGGCGTACTGTGGCGTGCTCAGCGATTTGACCAGCTCTGCAATACGGTCATTGACCCATTTGCGTAATGCGTCTACTGTAATGTTTTTGGACTCCGCCAGCTCTATCAATGGTTTTACCACGGCATAGACCTCTTTGTCTTTCATGTGCACATAAGGTATACCAAATACTCCCAGTAGCTCTTTGAGCAGTTGTCTGGTAATCTTGATGTAATACTCCTTGAAATCAGATTCTGCCAGACGTATCCTGGCATAGAGTTGAGTCAACAACTTGAGACGTGGCCTCTTATCGTGAAACAGTTGAAAGTAAATTTCGAGCCTTTTAAACTCACGTTGTAAAAATACCTCCTTGTCAAACTGCTCGTCATTTCCCGCAGCAGTACCTATGTATTCTGAAATTTCATTATAGCTCGACTCTTTCTTGGAAAACTTACGGACAAGATCCATTGATTTGTTGTAGATAGCTCTTTCAAAATAGGGAATGAAAGCACCAAACTCCGGCTGATAGTTGCGTCTGACATCTTCCATTTTCCTAAGCAGGAATACTTCATTGAGTTCCTGGATCATGTCTTCTACATCGCCTGGCTTCAGATAGCCCTTCGCTACCAGTCTACCTACCACCTTACGGATGCTTTGCTGCATCAAATCACTTGCCAGCAGGCTGGCTGGAGACTCTTTTAGTAATTGATGTAAGTCACTATTATTCATAAAGTGGTATTAAAAGCGTTTACAAATCCAGCGTAGTATATGGCACTTATCGGTAGCTTCAGAACTGATAATGAAAAGTATCTGCTACCGGGTCACAAAAGTAGCAAAATATCAGGATGATTCCCGGTGGATTTGCTGCCTGCTATTTACTCAATTTCTACTTGCCGCATACATTTGAGACATTGTAAACCTTACCAGTATAATTAAGTACCTGAAAGACAACTACAAAACGGAGAAGTTTCGTTGTAATTGTGAAAAAGTGGTCAAGGGCCTGTGCTATGAATAGTAACGTTCGGCAGATGCTTAAAATAAGGTAGGATAGATGAATTTAGGTCTTAATCAACATATAATGATAAAATACCGGTTGGCATCAAATAATCTGGTCCTTCAAAGTTTGATAACAAAACAAACGATATGCCGTTCAAATTAGTAACCAAATTATCATTTACCCAAAATGGATAACCATTTATATTCTACTTTAATGTCAGGGTTATATCTATGATATTTTTTAAGTAGATTTGCGGGACTAAAATAAGGGGTAACCTACACTAAACTTATTGCTTAATAGATTTTAGATTAAAGATAATTAGATGAAAGACCCGATGGAGTTTCAAAAATGATCACGATACTCTCTGCAAGTGATTAAAAGTATGCGCTTGCTTATTGGCAATGCATTAGCAATATTGATTCCTGAGCCTTTCGCCTGATTTCTCTCGTCTACTGTCGGGAAATTATTATTTAACTTTTAAACTACGTACATGGCAGCAAAAACAAGGTATTCAGAAGATGAGTTGAAGGAGTTTGAAGAATTGATCCTTGAGAAAATTGATAAAGCTAAAAACGAGTTAAACTACATCAAATCCTCACTCAATAAAACCAGCGAAACAGGTATCGGGAACTCGTTTGGCACAGTCAAAACATTGGAAGACGGTGCGGAAACGGCCGAAAAAGAAAGTTTAAATCAACTGGCAGCGAGACAACAAAAGTTTTTAAATAACCTCGAAAAGGCGCTTATCAGAATCAAGAACGGAACTTACGGAATCTGTATTGACACTGGTAAACTGATCGGTAAAGAAAGGTTGAAAGCAGTGCCTCACACCATGCATTCTATAGAAGCAAAGCTCAATAAAAGATAACTGTGGATTTCCTTATTAATCACGTAGAAGCACTGATCTTCTGCTCACCCAAGCCTATTGAAGAAAAGGAACTCAAGGGTTGTCTGACAGAGATGTTTGATGCAGATGTGCCTGATGAGGACATCAGTAATGCCATCAAAGCACTGGAGGAAAAGTATGAAAAAGAGGAGTTTTCCATTCATCCGGTGCATAGCGGTGGAGGCTATCAGTTTTTAACAAAACCTGCCTATCAGGCGAGTATTGGTATCTTGCTGAAGCGACAGTCCAAAAAACGACTTTCCAATTCTTCCCTGGAGACACTTTCTATCATCGCCTACAAGCAACCGATCACCAAAAGTGAGATAGAACAGATAAGGGGTGTGAACTGCGATTATGCAGTGCAGAAGCTGCTTGAAAAAGAATTAGTAGAAATTAAAGGGAAAGCTGAAAGTATTGGCAGACCTTTGCTGTATGGTACCAACCAAAAATTCATGGATTATTTTGGTATCAATGACTTGAAAGAGTTGCCCACACCCAAGGACTTTATGCAGGAAGACGAAAATACCATTGGGGACAGCGCTGAATAGTCATATTGTGTCAGCACCGTAATTCTACAATAAATGCGAGGAAGGAAAGAGGAACGTAGCGCCAAGAAACAGGTAAAGTTCAAAAAAGAGCCGGAAAAAACAACTGTTCGACTCAATCGATACATTGCCAATGCCGGTGTGTGCTCACGTCGCGAGGCGGATAAGCTCATCGCTGATGGGCAAATCAAAGTCAATAAACAGGTAGTCACTGAAATGGGCTATCAGGTTGAGCCTTCTGACAAGGTATACTTCAATGGGAAGTTGCTGAGAAGGGAAGAACTGAACTATATCCTGCTGAACAAGCCCAAAGATCACATCACCACCATGGACGATCCACAGGGACGTAAAACGGTGATGGACCTGGTGAAAAATGCAAGCAAGGAACGCATTTACCCCGTAGGCAGGCTGGATAGAAATACCACTGGCTTGTTACTCTTCACCAACGATGGCGAACTAGCCAAAAAACTCTCGCATCCAAGTTATCAAATCAAGAAAATCTACCAGGTAGACCTCAATAAACCCATCACTACAGACGACTTTGAGCGCATCAAAGAAGGGGTAGTGCTGGAGGATGGTAAAGCGATTGTGGATGAAGTCGCCATCCTCAGTAAAGACAAGCAAATCCTGGGATTGGAAATCCACATCGGAAGAAACCGAATCGTCAGAAGGATTTTTGAACACCTCGGCTATGACGTCATCAGGCTTGACCGGGTCATGTTTGGGTCATTGACCAAAAAAGACCTGCCACGCGGCAAATGGCGTAAGCTGGATGAAAAAGAGGTGTTGATGCTCAAGAAGTTTGGTCCATCAAAACCGGCCAAACCTAAGGGATAAAAGTCCTGAAAACTGACTGAAATCATCATCTGTCAACTGTTGATTGAGGTTGATTCCACGCGCCAGTCGATAGGTAGCTCCAAGACCAATCCTGAAGGAGGGCGTAATGTTCGCTTCTATGGTCATGCCCGGTTCCACCACAAAAAAAGTGGTTTGCTCTACTGTTACATCTGAGTTCTGCGGGGTGGTCAAAAAGTTATCATCAGACACATAAAGCGTCCCAGCGGCAAGTATCACTGGAATATTGATGTGTACCGCCTTTTTGGGAGCGATGATTCCTCCAATCATCAATCCTCCATATCCTCCATAGATGCTCAATTCTTTAGTTTCAGTAATCCCATCAAATGCCGATACCTCTCCTATGAATTTGTTCTCAGTCACCAGCCCATATCCTGCAACACCAAGGAAATAATGTCTGTTGATGATAACGCCGCCATAGGCACCGGTGAGCAGCGCACGCTCCTGATTAAAATCACCAACTTTGACGTCAATTCCGCCAAAGCCGGTGACGTCGTTGTTTTTGCTCAGAAGTGATTTTACTTCATCCGGGTTGTTGCTGTCAACGTATTTTTGCGCATGAGCTGTGTAGCACAACGTCAGCAAAGCGGAGGTTAGAATAAATAGTAATTTCATAAAGAACAGATTAGAATACATATTTAAAGGAGAAGCCTGCATCCCAGAACTTGATTTCTGTGTAACGCATGCCAATGAAGTTAAAATAGGGCTTGACATCAAATGACAAAGTGATGGGGACACTCAGCCAGCGGTATTCCAGGCCTAGCATTCCGTCTATTCCCATGGTAAAGTAGTTTTGGTCTTCAAAGATGAAGGTGGGGATACTACCTTCCGGTTGTGGAACAATTGTTTTTTTGATGTCATTGAATCTTTCCATCCCAATGTGGCCGCCAACGCCATAATAAACATAAAAATTTTGGTTGAAGGCAAATTCCATCTGACTGTGCTTGAGGTAATTGACGGTCAACTGTATACCTTCATTACGTCCGGAGAGCAGCAGTTCGATGGCCTGCTCATCCACCAGGAATTTTTTATAGGTAAGGCCTGAAGTATGGCCAAGCCTCACACCAGCAGAATGTTCATACGACTGTGCAGAAAGATCCGAAAAGCTGCAAAAAATGAGCAATACCAGGACAAACAGGATAGATTTTGTCCTGACAGGCCAGTTAAGTTTAAAGATTGTCATGAGTTGTTGTAAAAGTGAGTAGTTACTTTATTTTGAGTTGTTTAGTTCTTTTTTGTGAAGACTGAAGTTTCCTTGATGGAGATGATCACATCAGCACTTACCGCTTTGATGGTGACCTTGCCTATATGGTCCCTGGTATAACCTACCGAACCGCTTAGTGTAAAATCGTAGTCGGTACCGGAATTGCCTTTTTTGCCCAGTGACAACATGTTGTTTGGAACAATCATGCGGTCCTCGTTTCCTGAGATGTTGGCATCGAAATAGGATTTGGGACTCAATACCAGGTTGATATCAGCTGATTTACTGTTGAGTGTGATGTTGTTAAAATCTTCTCCCACTTTTTCAACAAACAGTTCTCCATATTCCAGGTTGAGGTCCAACTCTTCGTTGACACTTGTTACAAAAATATCTGTAAAGTCACCTGTGCCGGATAATTGTTGCAGGGTAGTGGCCCGGATTTTGTCATTGCGGGAGTTGATGCTCAGGCTTTTGACATCCCCAAAAGTCAGCTCAGAGGAGGAGCTTTCTACTTTGATGGCAACGCCCTCTTCCACTTCAATTTCTCCACCTTTCAATTTGATGAAACCGCCTTTCATGTGTCGGATCTTACCTTTTCCAAAACTGATTCTGATAGAAGAGCGACCCAATAGCTCCCGGGCTTTGAGGTCACCGTTGGTCAACTCAATATCTGCATCTTTGAAAGAATCTCCCAGGAAGATATTACCAAATTTGTTTTCCAGGTCCAGGACTGCCTCAGCAGGCACACGCACTGTGTAATTGATGGTCAACTTATTGTTGTTGAGGATCGATTTGGAATAGCCTTCTATGTTGGAAAGCAACGAGCCAAAGCTGCCGCCCTTCTTGTTCATTTCCGTTTCTGCAGACAGGTAATCGGCCGAGTGTGTGAAGTCGATTTCCACCTTTTTGATCAGCTTATCAACGGCATCATCATTTTTACCATAGGCAATGATGTCTACAGATATTTTCACTGAGTCCTTGTCCCATGCATTGACGATGACCTTGCCATATTTATTGATGATATTCACTTCAGCATCGCTGTTGACCGCAAATGACTTCGTGATGTTTTTCGTCAATCGTGTATCATCTTTTCCACCATCGGCCCATGTGCCGGCCAGCGTGGCGATTGAAAGCAAAAAGCTTAATAAAATCTTTCTCTTCATGATACTATAAATTTTCTCCTTGGAGTGATTTCTTTGGTTGGCCATCTTTACGCAGTTGTTCCAAAATTCTATCCAATATTTTCAATTTCAACTGATAGTTCTCGATCATAGCGATGATCACTTCTTCATTGTCAGCGTCGTCCTTGAGGTCGTCCTTCAATTCTTTGAAGGCTTTGTCCAGCTCATCGATGTCTTCGAAAATGCGCTGATTGTTGACCAGGCTTTTGGCCTCTTCCATGCGGTAGTTGATCTCGGTGGTATAGAAATCACGCGCATCAGCAAGCTCCTCGTTGGCAGCAAACAGCTGATCGACGGGCTGCGTCCCGTTGGACTGACCTACCATAAACCCAAGTGTGGCGATGAGCAGTACCGCGACTGAAGCAGCCATGGAGTACCACAGTTTTTTACGCTTAAATGGCGCTACAGATTGTTCGCCAATGCCGGCCTCTATTTTGTCCCAGCTCAATTCCGGTTCAAAATCATAGACTTCAAACTCATCTCGCTGACCAGCTACCCATTGTTTCAATTTATCTTCCATAGCGTTGCTGTTTTTCTTCTTCCAAAATTTTACGCAGTTTAATCTTTGCCTTGCAATACTGTGATTTTGATGCCGACTCTGAGATGGACAGGATACTGGCGATTTCGCCGTGATCATATCCTTCAAATAAGTAGAGGTTCATCACCATCTTGCAACCATCAGACAAGCCATCCATCGACCGGATGATTTGCTCTGCTTTATATTTCATCAACTCATCGTCTTCTTCTTCCGTGGCTACAAAATCATAACCATTGTCTACGTCTACTGTTACCAATCGTCGCTTCTTGATCGCATTGATGCACCTGTTGATCACGATGCGTTTGATCCATGCGCTAAAAGTACTGACGTTTTTGAGTGTGTGTAACCTGGTAAATGCGTCTATGAATGCATCTTGCAATACATCCTGCGCATCTTCCTCATTGCCCATCATCCGCCTGCAGATATTGAACATTGCACGCGAATAGAGCTGGTACAACTCACGCTGTGCTTTGCCATCGCCCTGCTGGCTTCTGACGATTAGGTATTTGTGTATAGATTGATGTGAAGAATCCAAAGTGTTTTGAATTATTTTATCCTAATGACATCCCCTTCATTGAAAGGTTTCCACTTTTTTGAAAATTACTGAAAAAACTTTTCCGCCGCTGAATATTTTTTCCTCCGACACCTCAAATCCCGATGCTTGCAGTTGTTGCCGGATGGGCTGAATCGTACTGCTTTCCAATCCTGCAACCAGTTTGAAAAATGTGTGCATCACCCAAAGTAGCAGTCTCCCCTGCAGATGATTCACCTCACTGAAGTCCGTTACCATCACTTTTCCGTCAGCTTTGACCAGCCGATGGATTTTCTGACAGGCGAGTTGAAGGTTAGCAGAGCTGAATACATCCAGAAAGAAATTGGTGAGCACCCAGTCGTATTGCTGTGTCAGCGTTACTTCCAGAAAATCACCGTGGATGAAGTTCACATTCCTGCCATCGGCATTTTTTGTGGCCTTTTTGATCATGGCACTAGAGTATTCCAGGTAATCGATATGGCAATTGGGGGGCAGTGATTGCATGATCTTGCCATGACCGCCACCCACAATCAAGACGCGATCGTGCTCGCCTATGAGCTGAGTGAAATGTGCCTCGGCTTTTGCCAATGTCTGGCCAAATACCAATTTTTTCAGCCATTCGTAGACCGGAGCTACTAAATTAAAATTATTCATAGCAGGAAGATGACCGGTATGAAAAAGATCCCATCGCCAATCACCCGGTAGTATTCATTTCGTTGGCTGAGCGACTGGCCAAAAAAGATCAGGCAGAGCATTAGATTCATCAGAATGAAACAAAATGCGACCTGATCGGATATGACTTCCAGCGAAAAAAGCATGATTAAGGTAAGCAACTGAAAGACGAGCACACCAGCGATCAGTGGTCGTGCATTGTGTCCCAAAGCCAGGGCCAAAGACGGGTATCCGGCTTTCTGGTCTGCTTCCTTTTCAAATTCTGAGAAGATCATGAGGTTAACAAAGGCAAGCAGGACCACATTTGCAAAACAGGCGATTAAACTGGAAGTGGCAATCCGCTCCGCACAACTGTAAGGTCCCAGAAAAACACCTAATGTGTAGACAATGGCCACCAATGTTTCTTTGTGGTAGAATTTTTTATAGAAATGGATGATGGCAAAATAGATCAATACCAGTACTGCTATTGAGATGCCGAGGTAAATTGTTTGGATAGGCAGGAAATAAACGAGCGCTGCTCCGGTGATTAAAGCACCAATCAAGCCTATGAGCAGTGCCTGCTGGTGTTGGTGATGAAACTGATGCCGGAAAGAACTGACTTCCTTAGCTGTTTTCGCATCGCTGAGGTGATCCCAGGTGTAGACGACCCAAATGGCCAATCCCACTTCTATGAATACCACTACAGGCACGTCAACTTGCATGACACTGGCCAGGAAAGCGGAAAACACCATCGCACCCAGGACGATATCCAGTGACAATGCACGGAAGTACTGATAGAATTTTGACACGATGTAAAAGTACAGAATGTAAGGTTAGCGGTAAATTGCGATAGGAAAAATCGACGAAATACATTGTTATTCAATACTGGTTGTACGGATCATTCCCTTGATTCGCTAAAAACAGCCTGTCCTATCTGCCTCAGGTATTCTCCTGCCTGCCCCATTGCCGCCTCTTGAGAAGGCGCCATACTCATAATGTCCATACAAAGATCTGCACCAATTGACGCTGCCTGTGCAGTAGAAAGCTGATTGATGCCACTAACCAACACTAGCTTTTTGCCATGTTTTCTGGCCAGTGTAGCAACGCCATCCACCACCTTGCCATTCAATGATTGCTGATCCAGGCTGCCTTCTCCGGTGATGATGACATCGTGTTGTGTTACCAGCTTTTCAAAGCCAGTCAGGTGGATGAATTGTTGAGTGCCGCTGATGATCTCCGCTCCCAGTAACCCAACCAGGCCACCACCAATGCCGCCTGCCGCTCCGGCCCCGGGCACGTTGGTCACATCAACGCCTGTTGTTGCTGTGATGACCTTGGCAAAACTTTTCAAACCATCGTCTAGCTGTTGGACCATGGCGTTGTTGGCTCCTTTCTGATGTGCAAAAATATGGGCGGCGCCATTGGTACCACTAAAAGGGTTGGTGACATCACAAAGCAATGAGAAGGTACAAGCCTGAAGCGCAGAATCGGCTGGAGGGACAATCTTTCGTATTCGGAAGAGCGTCTCCCCATTGGGCGAAAGCGTAGCCCCTTCTTCATCTAAAAATTGATAGCCTAGGGCCTGTAAAATACCGGTGCCTGCATCATTGGTGGCGCTACCACCCAGTAACAAGTTGATATGTTGGACACCACGCTGCAATGCATCGGCGATCAATATGCCTGTTCCCAGGGAAGAAGTCTTCATGGGGTTACGTTCCTCAGGTTGTAGCAATACCATCCCACTGGCAGCAGCGACTTCTATGAAAGCACCAGCGGCTGAGGAGACGAGGTACTGAGCTTGCATAGCTCTGCCTAAGGAGTCTACTGTGCTACAAGTGATCTTTTCCAGTTCAAAGTGATTGTCCAGCACTTCCAGTGACCCGTCTCCACCGTCCGCCAATGGATGCACCTTCACCTGTAGGCTATTGTCAGCTGACAGGATACCTTCCGCAATGGCCTCACAGACCTGCTGTGCACTCAAAGACCCCTTAAACTTATCCGGAGCGATCAGTATTTTCATTTTCTCATTTTTTATTCTGGTGCAATTCACTCCTGAAGCAGTTGGGAGATTATTCCTTTTTGTATCCTACGTTTCTGCTATCAGGAGGCTTGTAATCAGGTTGGAGAATTCTCTTAATATGGCATTTTAATTCCGAAATGGTGTAATGTCGAACACCAGAGTTTTTTGTTTTACTTATTGTCAACTATTCCCACTCCCCGATCAGAGCGTCCCCGATACTTAGACCAAGACGCATCTGAACCTCAATTTCTTACCTATTTTATAACACTGTCGAGCGAGACTACGCGCCCCGAACGCTCTCAACTTGATAGGATCGCAGCGGACGCTGCGACCAGTTTGCGAATCTAGAATACAGACTCTGTCTTTCATCCTTGATCTTTGCTCTTTTATCTAATATCTAGCGTCTAAAATCTAATCATATCAACTGCGGTATGAAATAGCTGATCAACACAATCAGGGCGAAAAACAGGATCAAAGTGATCGTTTTGGTAGGCTCATAGCTTTCCACTTTCAGTGACAGGGTATCTGTTCCTTTGGCGGGCTCTTTGCTTACCTGGCTAACGATGATGGCCACCGTCAAAGTCACGAAAGTACCGATGGCATTCCACCAAAACCAGAACACTTCCGGGACAAATTGCCATAGGTAGACATTGACCAGAACTCCCGCGATCAGGCCGCTTTTAGCACCGGTGGCATTGACTTTTTTGATGGCTACGGCGGCAATGAAGGTCGCCAGAATGGGGCCGTAGAAAACAGATCCCACTTTGTTAATGGCTTCAATGACCGTTTTGGCGATGTCTCCTGTGAAAAATGCCAGTGTGATGCAAATGATCCCCCAGACCAGTGCAGCACGTTTAGAGTATTTCAGGTAATGCTTTCCTTTTTCTTCATCTCCCCGCACAATCAGGTCTTCAACGGTGGCGGCACTCAACGAGTTGATGGCCGAGCTGATGGAAGACATGGCTGCAGAGAAAATCGCGACCATCAGGACGCCGATGAGTCCATGCGGTAGGTAATCCCTAATGAATACCGGGATCAAAAGATCGGGTTTGTCGAGTGGGACATTGGCCAGGAAACTGGCATCGGTCACCGCTAGTGTCCCCACTACCAGTCCCATGATACAATAAAGCAGCGTGATAGGAAAACGCATGATCCCGTTGAAAAAGAGCGTTTGTTTCACGGTTTTCATATCCCTGGCAGATAGCAGACGCTGCACCTGCATCTGATCGGTGCCATAGTAAGAGACATACAGGAAAAAACCACCCAGCAGCATCGGCCAGAAGCCAAAGTCATCACCTTCCGAAAATCCAAGCGATTCAAAATTGACTGCTTGTAACCGGTCGGTGCTTACATTGGTCACAAAATTTTCCCATCCACCAATGTGATAGATACCTACAAAGAGGCATATGAGGATACCGACGAATAAAATAATCATCTGAATGACATCTCCGTAGACCACTGCTTTCATTCCTCCCTGATAGGAATAGATCAAGGTGACCACCCCGATGATGAGGATGGTAGCCCATACAGGCAGTGCCATGACACTGGTGAGAATGAGAGCGACGGTGTACAACATGACGCTGGCCGCAAATGCCCGGCTGATCTGAAAGACGATACTGATCATTACCCGCGTGGAGGTGTCGAACCGTTTTTCCAGGTAGGCATAGACGCTGACAACGCCGGCTTTGTAGATGGGAGGAATCAGGAAGATCATCAAAAAGATCATGGCCAGGGGTACCCCAAACTCAAAGGTGAGCCACTTCATGCCTCCATTCTCTTTGAACCCGACAAACGCAGGCGCGGAGACAAAGCTGATCGCCGACAACTGGGTGGCTGCTGTGCTCAGGGACAGTGGAAACCATCCGAACGACTTTCCACCCAGGAAGTAGTCTTTGCCACCTTTGTTATTCTTGAAAAAGTAACCCAGCATGAGAAATCCTCCCATAAATGCCAGTACTACCAGGTAATCTACATAGTTCATTTTGTTGCGATTAAGTCAATAATGCTGGAAGCCGTCCACGAGAATTGATTGCCACCATAGCCTTTTGTCAGCTGATCGGCGACTTTCTTTTCAGCCTCAAAATACTCATAAAATCCAAGTTTTGTCACCAAATGGATTAAGTCATTTTTGACGGTCTTTGCCGCGTCATGGAATCCATATTGGGCCAGGCCATGGTGGAGCATCCAGTTCATTTGTGGCCAGATAGGGCCACGCCAGTAACGCTTGGAATCAAACAACGGGCTCTCCGGATCAAAAGAAGGACATAGGTAATAGCCTTTTTCAACCAGAGACATCAGGTAATCGTTGATTTTGGCAGCTTGCGCCTGAGAAGGAATCCCTGCATACAGAGGCACCAACCCACCAATCTCTTTTTGTTCCAGCTGCTGGCCTGCACGCAGGTCGAAACCTACGTACATTCCAAGCTGATCGTTCCATAGCTTTTCGTTGAACGACCTGATACTTTGTTGTTGCCATTCTGCTACTTCACCGTAGTCCAATCCGAGCCTTTTCCCGATGTTGATCAAAGCTTCATTGGATTTGATCAGGATGGCATTCATGTGACAATCCTGAATGAGGAAGGGGCTCTCTTCGGCAATGCCTGCTCCGTCATACTGATGCTTTTTCCCAAGCTCCAGCAAATAGACATATCTATCATATTGGTAGGAGGTAGGCCGGTGCGAGGAATCGGCAGCATCGAGGTCTTTACGCTGATAGGCTGGAATACTTCCCGGCGATAATTCAATGTTGTTCAGCGATTCATCCCACAGTGGCGAGTTGTCCCTTCCCGATTCCCAGGGGTGAAAAATGAACATCAGTCCTTCGTGATGCGGATCCCTGTGTCGGTATAAAAACCGGTGATAGTGGACCACTTTGGGATAGAGGTCTTTGACGAAATCCACCACCCGTTCATCCTGAGAGAACCGGTCCAGAATCGCTTCCAGGATGAAGCCGTGTACCGCAGGCTGGGTAATGCCTGAGGTCTTGGGCTGCTGAGGGGCTCCGCTATTGACCGATGTGTTCCAGAAATCGTGGTTAGGAAAATAGGTTGACTGGGTTTCGTCATGGAAGATGATGTGAGGGATCATGCCATTGGCCCACTGGCCGGAGAAAAGCGATTGCATTTCACTGATGGCCATGTCTACATCAAAATGCCCATGTCCCAGGCTCACAAATCCCGAGTCCCAATTCCATTGGAATGGATAAAGCTTGCTGGTGGGAACCGTGAATCCATCGCGCCAGTTGAGCTTGAGTATATCTTTGGCTGTTGCTAGTAATTCTGACATGTCTGTTTCTTAAGTGGTGTATTATGAAGTAATCCGAAGCCCCTGAAGAGGCCCCGGATCAAGTATCACTATCTAATCAAATGTAGTGTAAAAAGTGATGTAAAGACTAGAAGTTAAAGGCTAGTCTCAGGAAGATACGTCTTGGTAAAATCGGACGTCCGGTGAGGAAAGCCCCTGAACCCACCTGCGAGTTGGCTTGTCTCGGAGAGCCTTCTGTGATTCCCTCAGAATTGAATAAGTTGAAAACTGAAAGGCCTAGTCTCATGGTTTCGTCATTCTCTCCCAGGTCAAAAGTATAGCCCAGGTTGACTCTGAAGATGTTGTATCCGTCCAGTTCTACGGTGTTGGCATCATTGGCAAACTTGCTGCCGAGGAAGTTACCTGATACGTCTGCATCAAAACTGCCGCCCTGATACCTGATTCCTGCCAGTCCCATGCGGGTAGGTTGTCTTCTGAGTTTATTGCCTTCCTGCTCAGGGGCACCTTCCACCTTTGTAAATTCATGGTCCTGTAAGGTGATGTTACCATAAGCACTCAGTCCCTCGGCCAGGATGTAGTTGGCACTGAGTTCCACTCCTGAAGTGCGGGTACTTTGAATGCTTACATCTTCTATGATGCTGCCAGGGTTGTTTGGATCATTGATGAAGTCCACATTTCGCCTATCCTGCAGGGTGACATAGAAAGCGGCGGCTGTAGCAGAGAATTTGCTGCTGCTGTACTTCCATCCAGCTTCTCCCTGGTAGATTTTTTCTGATTCATAAGAACCTGGAACACCTGGCGAAATAAAGCCCAGCGATCTCAGCTCAGGGAAGAAGTAGCCTTTGGAGAAGTTAGCGTACAGGTTGCTGGTCGTAGTCAGCTTGTACAGTCCTGCCAGGGCGATACCAAAGTCTGAGGCGGTGACGGTTCCCTTGTTGAAGGTGTTGGTCCCCACGCCTGTTTCTCTGCTGATACGGCCTCTCGCTCTTTCCCACCGCACTCCGATATCGAGGTTGAAGTTACTGAGGGAAATCTGGTCTGCGGCATAGAAAGCGATCTTTGAACTCTGGTGATAGCGATTGGCCGTTTGGTTGCCTGAAACAAATCCATCGGTGGAGTAATCGACCGTATTGCCGTTTTCATCTACGTAAGAGACATTGACCATGCGCGGTGAATTACTAAAGTCTCCCAGGTAAGTGGAAATCCAGTTGTTGTCTTCTGCCCGGGTATCAGACAGGAAGGTACCGAACGTAAAACTGTGTACCCCTGCGTCTTTGGTGAGGTTAAATTCTCCCACCATTTCTTCCATGGGGCGCTGACGGTCCAGAATTCTGTTTTGAAAGACGATATCGCTTGCCGCCAGTGGCAGGCCTGTGTCTGCGTAAGTGAAAGTAGCACCCTGGTTATTTTCAAATTGTGCCCGGTTATCGAGGAAGCTCGCCTGATCTTCTGGTACATTGATTACTCCGTCTCCATCCAGGAACAGGTTGAACCAGTGGTCGTACTTTGCGCGTTTCATCTTACTTGACAGTGACCAGTTGTCACCAAATGCATGTTGCAGGTCTACCATAAAGTAGCCGCCATCGGTGGTAACACCATCACCTACAGGGCTCTCAAACCTACCGTTGGGCGTATCGAAGGCGAAGTCGGTGGCTGCACCGGTTTGAAGGGTATAGATGGTCTCACCGTCATTACCGATGGGTCTTTCAGCAGTGCCACTACTGTTGTCCAGCGGGAAGGGAAGAAAAAACTGTACCTGATCGTCAATGAGCTGACCGGATACCGTCAGCGTACTGTTTCCGTTATTGAATATCTTCTTGATGTTTCCGCGCAATTGATAACCTCTTGTGATCAGCCCTGTTTCCAATGGTCCTTCATCGTAGCGATAAGTTCCGGAGACAGCGTAATATAGATTCTCCGCGATTGGGCCGGCTGTCAGGAAGTCCATTTTGGCACGGCCACCTTCAGCCCATTCCATTTGTACCCTGTTTTCAGGTGTTTCTGATCCGGTGATACTGGTGTAGTTAATGATACCGGCCACACTACCGGCACCAAACAGTGTGGAAGCCCCACCGCGCACAAATTCGAGGTTGCGGAATCCCAGGTCATTTCTGAAGTACACATCATGTGCAGATGAGTTGAGTCCAAAGGTACTCAGTACGGGCACCCCATCAATTTGTATAGGCGTAAATTGATATTGTCCGCCCGATGGCAGACCACGGACAAACACATTGGAGGCTATTTCACCTCCACCACCTTCTGCGGTAATCCCAGGCACTCCTCTGATAATATCAGCCTGTGAACTGGCAGCCATATTTTGCAGTTGTTTGGCACTGAAACGTGTCAGTGAAATAGGAGAGTTTCGTTCAGACCTGGCCGAAAATGTTCCCGTTACCACCACCGCATCCAGTGAAACCACATCGGGTGTGAGCTGAATACTCAGGTCTACCGACTCACCATCCGTGACGGTCACTTCCCGCTCTACTGTGGTATATCCCGTGAATGAAACGACCACTGTTTTTGTGCCTGCTTCAACGGCTAATGAGAACTGGCCGTTGATATCTGTGATGTTTCCATTGGTTGTATTTTTAATGTAAGCACTTGCTCCCGGCAAAGCTTCGTTGTTCTCATCTGTCACTGTACCGTTGATAGTACCCTGGGCAATGGCAAAATGCCCGGACAAAAAAAGCAACAACATGACAGACCATTGGTAAAATCGTAAATACGTGTGTTTCATAGTCTATTATTTTGTGTTTGTTTAAATTTATGAGAGATATTTTGTCAATATCGCAATTATTACCTTGCAAACATACGGCGATCAAAAGGGTAAAAACCTGAAGAAAACTATCAACGAATGACACTATTCTGTAATTTTTGAGGTTTTGTAGTATGTTTTGTGCTATTTGAGTGTTTGACTGACAGATGAATACGTCCCTATGAATCCCGAATTTGAGAAAATACCAGAGAAGCCCGAGCGGTCCTTCCTGGCGAAGGTGGTCAAGCGGCCCAACAGACCTTTACTAAGTCAGGCGTGGCATTATCATCCGGAAATAGAGATATGTTATACCAAAAGGAGTTACGGAAAGCGGTTTGTCGGTAACAGGATCAGTGACTACTTTGCACATGACCTGGTCATGTTTGGTTCCAACTTGCCGCATGGTTTTATCACAGACATTGCCTGCGAACAGGTGGTCATTCAGCTCAACTTTGATTTTCTGGGTAGAGAGTTCCTGTTCAAACCGGAACTGCGTGAAGTCAAAACATTGATTGAGAAAGCCAGGTGTGGTCTGGAATTTAACGCACAGACCAAAAGGCTGGCCATCCCGGTGATAGAGCAGCTACTGGATGCCAATGGTCTTCAGCAGACCATTCATTTGCTCAACTTGCTCCACATTTTGTCTGAAGATCATGAAAAAAGACAGATCTGTTCAACCGAGTATTCATTACACCTGGATGAGTCCAACCTCCGTAGGATCAAGATTGTCTATGATCACATCATTGCCAGTTTTCAGCAGCCAGTTTCCATCAGTGAGGTAGCAGAACAGCTCAATTTGAGCGAATCAGCGTTTTATAAGTTCATCAAGCGGCACACGAAGAAGACCTACACGGAGATCATCAATGAGTTCAGGATTAATCACGCCAGTAAGTTGCTGATCTCCTCAGAGATGTCCATTTCTCAGATCTGTTTTGACAGTGGCTTCAACAATGTTTCTTACTTCAACAGAAAGTTCAAGCAAATACTGGGTAAGACACCCCATGAATTTCGGGCAGACTATGACCAGCATCATGAGGTTGCCGCCACTGTATTTTGATCGCCAGGGGCAATTTGGAATACGTCCGATACCTACCTTACAAAACAATTGGTCTTTCAGGGTACTCCATTCAACGATTGACCGTGCCTCTGAACTACAAAAAATTAGCAACTAATGCCAAAACGCCTAAGTTGGTACCACACAATTTGAGTTTATTTGCGCTATCAAAACAGCACAGCCCTCAATTTTGGAAAGATATTGATGTTGTACAATCAAATAATTGTGATAAAATGATGAGTCTATATCCGCTAAAGTTCAAAACGATTTTCAAAGACAAGCTCTGGGGAGGACATAAAATCAAGTCCGTCCTGGGTAAGGATTTTGGAGCACTCCCCAACTGTGGTGAGACATGGGAGATTTCAGGGGTCCAAGGAAATATTTCTGAAGTTGACAATGGACATCTTGCCGGTCAGGATTTGCGTTCGTTGATTGGACAATTCAAGCAGGAATTGGTGGGTAAGAAGGTGTACGACCAATTTGGCGTGGAGTTTCCGCTGTTGATCAAATTCATCGATGCCAATGATGACTTATCCATTCAGGTACACCCAGACGATGAACTGGCCCGGAAAAGACACAATTCCTTTGGAAAAACAGAAATGTGGTATGTTTTGCAGGCCGATGAAGGGGCGAAATTGATCACCGGTTTCAATCAACCAATGACGAAAGAGCACTACCTGGAAGCTTTCAATAATGGGCAACTGACTGATATTTTGAATCAGGAAGATGTGAAGACGGATGACGTCTATTATCTTCCTGCTGGCAGGGTGCATACCATCGGTAAGGGACTGATGATTGCTGAAATTCAGCAAACTTCTGACATTACTTACCGTATCTATGATTTTGACCGTACAGATGCAGCTGGCAACAAGCGTGAATTGCATGTAGAAGAAGCACTTGATGCGATCGATTACCAATATTATGATGAATACAAAACGTTGTATTCCAACGAATTGAATACGGTCAATTCCATTGTAGAAAGCCCGTACTTTCACACCAGTAAGCTGGAATTAACGGAAACACTGCATCGGGATCACAGTCAATTGGATTCTTTTACCATCTATATTTGTTTAGAAGGAGAAGGGACCTTACAGACTGAGGGTGCGCCGGAAACAAAAGTATCCAAAGGGGATTCGCTGCTGGTGCCTGCGGCACTTAAACAGCTCACCTGGGTGCCAGACGGCAGCTTGAAGCTGTTGGAAACATATGTTCCATGAATAAAGAATTGAACAAAGAGACTACTTTCTTGCACTGGGGAGAAATTGATTATCAGCAAGCCTGGGATCAGCAGGAAGTCATTTTTAAGCAGACAGTAGATCTCAAGATTGCCAATAGGAAAGCAGCCCCTGAGGATGTGCAGCTAACGCCAAACTATCTGGTGTTTTGCTACCATCCGCATGTCTATACATTGGGCAAAAGTGGTAAACAGGAAAATCTCTTGCTGGATGAATCGGGGCTTAAAAAGCACGCAGCCAGCTACTATAAGATCAATCGAGGCGGTGACATCACCTATCACGGTCCCGGGCAGTTGGTAGGCTATCCCATTCTGGATCTTGATAATTTCTTCACCGATATCCACAAGTACCTCAGGCTACTGGAAGAAGCAGTAATCCTTACACTGGCAGAATATGAGGTGAAAGCAGGAAGGATTGAGGGCCTTACAGGAGTCTGGATTGACCACGAACGACAGGATAATCCCAGGAAGATTTGCGCCATGGGCGTGAAATCCAGCCGGTGGGTGACGATGCACGGTTTTGCGTTGAATATCAATACGGATTTGTCTTATTTTGGCCACATCATCCCCTGCGGTATCGACGACAAAGCGGTGACCTCCCTGCAGCAGGAGCTGGGAAGAGAAGTGGAGATGGAAGAGGTAGAAACCAAATTAAAGAAGCACATAGCAGCATTGTTTGCAATGGAATTGAGAGTAGAAAAATGAAAAAAGACATCAATTTTCAACCCGTAGAAAATATACTGGTAGGGGTGGTACTGTCCAACGACAATACGGCTGACCCAGAGTGGCAAGTGTATATTATCAACAGAAATACGGAAAAGCTGGAAACGCTCATGATCACCTCCAGAGGTTATGGCACCAAAGATGGAGAAGAACAAAAAACTTCTGTACTGCGCCATTCGGTGCCCTATTTAGAGGCTGGAGAGTATGCGCTCATTGAAACCATACAGCCTGAAGTCTTTCATTTAAACAATGAATATTGGGTGAGTTATTACATCGGTAGCCAGATTTACGATAAAAAGTTTATTTTTGTGCCGGATACCATCAAAGAAGAAAACTTATCACCAATCAAAGAACTAGGGTTACGTGGTGTGCTTCATCCATAAAAAATGAACTTAAAAGAACTCAGAAATATCCTCATCGTTGACATTGAGACTGTTTCGGCGAAGCCAGATTTTTGGGAGCTGGACCCAAGGCTGCAGGACCAATGGGCCAGGAAAAGTGAGTTCTTCAAGAATGAAGATGACCTGTCTGTAGCAGAACTTTTTTCTCAGCGTGCGAGTATCTATGCAGAGTTTGGCAAGATTATTTCTATTGGTGTAGGTGTATTTTACCGCAATGAAGAGGCGGAACTTTCCTTGCGTGTAAAAGCCTTTCAAGGTGATGATGAAAAACAGGTTTTGAACGACTTTAAAGAGTTGCTTGAAACCAAGTATGACAGTGACCATCTCAAGCTGTGTTCACACAATGGGAAAGAGTTTGACTATCCATATCTCTGTCGCAGAATGTTGTTAAACGGTATTTCATTGCCGATGGCACTGAACCTGCGAGATCGGAAACCCTGGGAAGTACAACACCTCGATACGATGGAGATGTGGAAATTTGGTGACCGCCGCAACTATGCCACACTGGAGTTGATGACTGCCCTTTTTGGGATCGAGAGCAGTAAAGTAGAAGATGATGGTACCCCGATAGACGGCACCCAGGTAAACCGTTTGTATTATAAAGAAGAAGGACTGGAAAGGATCGTTCGTTATTGTAAACAAGATGTGGTAGCTACCGCACAACTGTTTTTAAGACTCAATGACCATGAACAGATTGAACAGTCCAATATCACTGTATTGTGATAAGTGATCGCGAAAGCTTCACTGACAAAACAAATTATTGAAATTGCACATGCGATACACAACAATTTGAAGCGAACTTTGTCAGTAGACAAGCCATCAGGTCACAGATAATTTAAAAAATTAATAGTAAAATCAATTGTTTAACAAGTATATCACGATTAGGTAAGGCATTTAAGATATATTTAAGTGTTGAAGAAGATGCACTACCTGCGGCAATGACCAATAGAAAATAATAGTGTCAAAAGCCGCACACTTTTAAATCAAGAAGGTAAGATGCTGATCTTACTCAAGGTACCCAGGCAACCTGACTGATTCATTTTCAAGCATCCATGATGAATAAATGAAACCCTCCAAGTAAGAATAGGGTTTAACCCGATAAACCAGCTTGTAGGGTAGGTCATCGGTCATGTTGGACATGAGCACTTTATAAAGTGACACCCTTCTTTTGAACAGAATGCGGTGAAATCAGGTTTTCTGGTGAATAAAATGCCACAAATAGTACCTTGTAAACCAATCAAATGAATACTGCTACAATAAATATTGAATGAGTAGAAAGAAAAAGATGAAGGTGACTAAGAAGCCTTCTAGAGATAAAAAAATAAATGAAAGCGGCCTGAGAGATAAAATCAGGACCTTATTTGGGAAGAACCCCACCAAAGACTTCAGCATTCGGCAAGTCATTAAATACATCAATGTCAGGGATAAGAAATCAAAAGAGATGGCCAAGGGCATCCTTTTTGAAATGGACCGTGCCGGTAAGCTCAGGACGATCAGAAATGGGAACTTTATGCTGGCAAAAGAACCAGATACCTACATCGGTAAAGTAGACCATGTCAACCCTAAGTTTGCCTACATCGTGTCTCCTGACAAGGAAGATGACGTTTGGGTGCGCACAGATGACCTCAACGGCGCTGTAGATGGCGATTTTGTGAAAGTGATGGTCACCACTCCTGGCTCCGCATTTCGAAGAGAAGAAGGAGAAGTGACCGAGCTGATGGAGCGCAGTCGCGATGAGGTTGTTGGGAAGATTGAAATCTCCCAGAAGTTTGCCTTTGTCATCCCTGACAATAGAAAGTTTCACTTCGATGTATTTGTTTATCCTGAAAAGATCAACGAGGCACTCCATGGTGACAAAGTGATTGTCAAAATCAAAAAGTGGCACGATTCGCAGACCAAAAACCCTGTGGGAGAGGTAGTAAGAGTGCTGGGTGCTGCAGGTGAAAATGAAGCGGAAATCCACTCCATTATGGCAGAATTTGATTTGCCATTTGAGTTTCCCTCCAATGTGGAGCGGGCGGCCAAACGCATCAAAGAGGAGATCGCAGATGCCGAGATTGCCGATCGTAAAGACATGCGTGATATTACCACCTTCACCATTGACCCGGTTGATGCCAAAGACTTTGATGATGCCTTGTCGTTGCGCCATTTAGACAGTGGGCATTATGAAGTGGGTATCCACATTGCAGATGTTTCGCACTACGTAAAGCCCGGAACACTACTGGACAAAGAAGCTGTACACCGGGCGACCTCCGTCTACCTTGTAGACAGGACCATCCCTATGCTGCCTGAGCAGCTGTCCAATAAGTTGTGTTCTCTGAGACCCCATGAGGATAAACTGACTTTTTCGGCTGTTTTTGAACTGGATAAGGACGCACGCGTGCAGAAACAATGGTTTGGCCGCACCATCATTCACTCTGACAGACGCTTTACTTATGAAGAGGCACAAGAGCGGATTGAAAGTGGAGAAGGAGATTTTCATGAAGAGGTCATCTTGCTCAATGAGCTGGCTAAAAAGATCAAAAAACGACGTTTCCAGAATGGCGCCATCAATTTTGAAAGCGTAGAAGTAAAATTCAAACTGGATGATGACGGTAAGCCATTGGGCGTGATCCCGAAGGTGAGAAAGGATGCCCACAAGCTCATAGAAGAGTTTATGCTTCTGGCCAACAAGCGTGTGGCGGAGTATGTACACGGTATTCCCAACAAGCGCAAAGACAGCCAGAATACGTTTGTATACCGGGTCCACGATAATCCCGATCCGGAGAAACTGGATAATTTTTCGAAATTTGCCAATAAGTTCGGTCACAAAGTGAATTTTGAGAGTGGAGACCTGTCTGCGACACTCAATCACCTCATTGATGATATCCAGGGTAAACCTGAACAGAACGTACTGGAGTCTCTGGCCGTAAGAGCCATGGCCAAGGCGAGGTATACCACGGACGCCAAAGGTCACTTTGGGCTGGCATTTCCTCATTATTCCCATTTTACCTCACCCATCAGGCGATATCCGGATGTGATGGTGCACCGCTTGCTGCAACAATACCTGGACGGACGCAAGTCCCCGGAGAAGGACGAGTACGAAGAGCTTTCGGCACACTCCAGTGACCGGGAAAAACGAGCCGCAGAGGCCGAACGTGCTTCCGTGAAGTATAAACAGGTGGAGTACATGTCCATGGTAGAAGAAAGGGTCTTTGATGGCATTGTTACCGGTGTCACAGAGTGGGGAATTTACGTGGAGATCACCGATACAAAGTGTGAAGGCATGGTAAGAATGGCCGATATGGATGACGATTATTACGAGTTTGATGAAAAAAACTACCGTGTCATAGGCAGGCGTAACAAACGAATCATTACCTTGGGAGATCAGGTACAGGTCACGGTGGAGCAAACAGACATAGAGCGACGCACTATTGACTTACGTTTTGTATTTGAATGATAATTTTTTTTGGCTTAGTTCGCAAAAACATTCACCTGGTAGAATGGTTTAATAGATTGCGTTATTTTTTTGATTCCCATTTTGGCCTGAATAATTCAGGGATTTTGTGTGCAAAGGCTTAACTGTTTGGCAATCAGCGTAATTGTTTGTTTACCCGGCTGATTATTTCAAAAATGTGATTTTTGTCATTAGGCTGCAAACGTTTATTCGCCAATTACTTGTGCGCAAGGGTATAGAATTTATGAATAATATAGGTTGGAAAAGACTACAGAATATTTTGAAAAACTGGAACAGGCACTGAGTCATGTAGATTATGGATCGGAGCCTGTTGAACTTTATGAGCCCATCAAGTACCTCATGTCTTTGGGCGGTAAAAGAATGCGGCCTTTGTTGGTGCTGCTGGCGTATGGGATGAACAAGGACAATGTTGATGACATCCTGGTTCCTGCCCTTGCAGTAGAGGTGTTTCATAACTTCACTTTGATGCATGATGACATCATGGACAATGCGCCCATCAGAAGAGGGCAGCCGACAGTGCATGAAAAGTGGAATGCCAATGTGGCCATACTTTCTGGTGATACCATGATGGTGAAGGCCTATGACATGATGCTGGGCGTAGACCCTGTCTTGCTTCCTAAGTTGATCAGTAAGTTCAACAGATGTGCCATCGAGGTATGTGAAGGGCAGCAGCTGGACATGAATTTTGAAACCAGAGATGAGGTTTCGGAAGCGGAGTACCTGGAAATGATTCGCCTGAAGACCGCAGTTTTGCTGGGATTCAGTCTGGAAATGGGCGGAATACTGGCTGGTTTAGACGAAGCGTCCACAGACCTGCTACGCGAGTTTGGGATCAATATTGGGATTGGCTTCCAATTGAAGGATGACCTGCTCGATGTCTATGGCGACAAGGAGAAGTTTGGGAAGCAGGTAGGAGGCGATATTGTATCCAACAAAAAGACCTATTTGCTGATCAATGCGTTGAAAATGGCAAAAGGTGAGCAAGCCGACGCATTGAAAGGCTGGCTTGAAGCAACTGAATTTGACATTGAAGAAAAGGTATCAGCTGTTACGGCGATCTATGATGACCTGGGCATCAGGGAAATGACGAAGCAAAAAATCAATGATTACTTCGCCAAAGGTTTCGCAGCGCTCGAAAACTTGTCGGTGTCAGCTGCTAGAAAAGAGCCTTTGTTGTCCTTTACCAATTACCTCATCAACAGAGAGAAATGAACAGCCCCATCACCCTGGTGCTCATAGGGATCACCTCATTGATTAGTTATCAGGCATTTAACAATCCTGACCTTAAAATGAGGTTGATTCACAATCCTTATAAAGTAAAGCACCAACGTGAATACCATCGCTTGTTGACATCAGGTTTTATCCATGCAGATTTCACACACCTGATTTTCAACATGCTTACTTTTTTCTTTTTTGGACCTGTAGTAGAGCAAATTCTGGCATATCTCCATGGAGAAATCCTTGGAGGTGTGATCTATGTGGTGTTTTATCTGGTCTCCATCATAGTCTCCGATCTTTCTTCTGTGGTTCGGTTTGGCGATTCGCCCGGCTATAATTCACTGGGAGCCAGTGGTGCAGTTTCCGCCATTCTCTTTTTCAGTATCCTTTTTGATCCGCTGCGAGATCTGCTGCTGTACTTTGTCCTGCCGATCCCGGGCTTTCTGCTGGGAGCGATGTATCTGATTTATTCCTATTTTCAGGGAAAGCGCATGGCGGACAATATCAACCACAATGCGCACTTGTGGGGAGCAATTGCAGGTATCGTCTTTGCAATAGCGACCAGACCATCCGTAGTGCTCAGTTTCATAGAACAGGTAGGAAGTTACTCGTTTTTCTGATCGGGTATACACTCAGTTGGTGTGCTAATAAACACGGCTTCATCCAGTACTTTCAGCCGGGCATTCTGGTCGATTTCCATTAAGACTTTGTTCACCTGATAAGGTGTACATGTGCTGACGGTTTTTAAGGCGATGATGCGGTAGCCCTTGCCTTCCTGTTTGATGCCTGATACAGCCCGATGGTCTTTTTCAAAGTAATAGCCATTGGCTGCTGCTACCAGTAAAGCGTCACCTTTGCTGTCTATGGCGCCCAGGAAAGCGCTGAGTTCTTCCCGGTTATACCAGTTTTTATTATAGCCTTGTTCATTGCTTCGGAGGTAGTAGTAATTGCCTCCACTTTCCAGTTGGTCCTGCTGAAATCCCTGCCCGGACTGATTGATTCCGTAAAACTGCTGAGCACACTTCATCGGGTCGTTGGCATCCTTGCAGATTAACCCGAACCTGAAATGTACAAAATCTTCCTGCTCCGAATGCCAGACGAGTTCCCAGTAGTCAAAGTCATAGGCTGGCACCACATCTGAAAAGGGCTGTAAGGAACTAATCGGCTCAAAAGCATCTTCATTCCAGGTAGGAGAGACAATGTCTTCGTCCATGCAGCTGGTCAAAGAGAAGGCTAAGAGCATCAGTGAGAATAGTTGTTTCATTAGAGGATTATGGTAAAGTATCTGGTTTTATATCCCCTCAAAAACCGAGCCCAATACTCATTCCTACCTTAGGAAATACGCCAGAATATTCACGGTCATAGACATCATCGATGTCGAAATCGCTCTGAGGGAAGAATTCGTCACTGTCTGTCACGTTGGCAAACCTCACACCTCCGCCAATGTAAAAGTCCAGGTATAAGTTTTCCCATATCGTGCGCTGTAGACCAATGGTGATGCCCGGGTTGAAAGCGCTTACCGTGCGTGTGTTATCGCGAAATTCCAGCACTTGCTGAATGGGTTCGAAGAAAGAAAACTCGGTTGTTTCTTCTGAACGTACTCCTGAAAAGTAGATCCCCGCATAGATTCCCCTGTTGTAGGGCGTCTCCGATCGCTTGGGGACATACTTTTTAAAACCATTGACATAGATACGGTACTGAGCTTCATATTTGAATCCCACTTCTTCCGATCCCTGCACATTGGAAGTAATAAAGCCTAAACCTATGTTGAAGCTTTTGGTAAAATCATTATTAAAGGCCTCATAGCCTAAAAAAAAGGTGTTGTCAATAAACTGAAAAGGCTGAATTTTCACGATGTTTTTAGCCCTTCTCAGTTCGGTAGTATCATAGGGCGTTTGGCTGTAAGCATTCTGGTGACATATCAGGACTATGATGCTTGCGATGGCCCAGAGAATACGAGTTTTCATATGTATGTATCGAAAAAGTTATAAATGTCTTTGCAAGCCCGGACAGTCGGGCTACACTTCTTTTCGGATCACCTGCAGTGGTGGATTGTTGATCACACTTCTGCTATTGGCCAGGCCAATGATGATCGTGAGAGAAGTAATTATGCAAAAGACACTAAGCAGTGCCACATAGTTGGGAACATAACCAATTTCGAAGACAAATTTTGCTAAAAGCCAGCTGCCGATCATCGAGATGACCAGTCCGGCGATGGCGGCAATCGATCCCAGCATGAAGTATTCTGTAAAGAGAATTTTCCAGATCTGTCCTTTGCTGGCACCCATCGTTCTCAGCAACACGTTTTCCTCTATTCTTTGGTATTTGCTGGTGATCACCGAGCTCAGAAGCACCAGTAAACCGGTAGCGATGCTAAACAACGCCATGAACCTGATGACAAAAGAAACCCTGCCCAGTACTTCTTCCAGCGTATTCAATATCAGTCCCAGGTCTATGATAGAAATGTTGGGGAAATTACGCACAATCGCCTGTTGGTAGCGAGCGGCATAATCTGCCGAGTTCGTTTTGGTCACTACCACATTAAATTGGGGTGCTTCTTCCAGTACACCGATAGGGAATAGCACCAGAAAGTTGGTCTGCACCCGATTCCAGTCTACTTCCCGGGTACTGCCAAGGTAAGTTTTGATGAGTGCTCCCTGTACATTGAATAGTAATTCGTCGCCTATCTGGGCGTTGATACTTTCTGCAAAGCCTTTGGAGATAGAAATAAAGATGGAGTCGCTATTGGTAACAGTGCCCTGCCATTCTCCCGCAGCCAGCTTCTCCGAAGAAATGAGTTTGTCCCGGTAAGTGACCCGATATTCCCTGTTGAAAGACCATTTCTTGTAACCCAGTGTGCTGTCATTGATGGCATCGCTCTTGGAGTAGCCATTGATTTCTACCAGTTGCATAGTGACAATCGGCACCTCCTGGATCACGGGCATGTCATAGTCCAAAGTAATGGTTTTGACTTCTTCTACCTGAGGGCCCTGGATGTCAAACAGGACCATGTTGGGCCGGTCGCCTTCTCCTGAGATGGTGATTTGCTTGACGAGCAGTTCCTGCAATGAGTAAAGTGAGGCAATTAGCATGGTGCCAAGCCCAATGGTGACAACCAACGTGAGGGTCTGGTTATTGGGACGGTATAAATTGGCCAGTCCCTGTCGCCAGACAAAGCCCAGTGAAGTAGGGAAGAACTTACGCACCAACACCATGACCAGCTTTCCGGCTCCGGTAAGTAGTAAAAAAGCGGCTACTACACCCAGTGAGAAATACAGCGCCTGCAGCCAGTCACCGATTTGAGTTCTTGAAAACACCCAAATGAAAAGGAAAATGACTCCATAAATCAATAGTGGAAGCGTCTTGCCTCTTTTTACCGGTGATACCGCCTCTCTGATGACTCCCAATGGCGTCACAGTTCTGATTCTCAACAGTGGTAACAGGGTGAAAAGCATGGAAATGAAGATGCCAAGAGCTATTCCCTGTAACACGCTGATCCATGAAACTTCTGAGGTAATTGATACCGGAATAAAATCCTCCAATAAGGTAGGAAGGTAGCTTTGGATAATGACACCTGCGCCTGCACCCATGAGTGAGCCGAGCAGGCCAAAAAGTAAAATCTGAATCAAAAAGATGAAAAACACCTGATTGGCAGATGCGCCAAGGCATCTCAAAACAGCGACTGTTTTAATTTTTTCTTTGACATAGACAAAAACCGAACTGGATACACCAATGCAGCCCAACAGCAGTGCGACAAAAGCCACCAGATTGAGGAAATCTGCCAGGTCTCCAAATGCACGACCAGCATCCTTTTTCCGGTCTTCAACTGTTTCCATTTTGAGCCCTGACTTATCGAAATCTGCTTCATATTTTTGCTTTAATCCTGCAGGAGTGGCCTCTCCTGTCAGCTGGTAGTAATCAGTCCGCTGAATTCTACTTCCCTTTTGCAGTAGTTTGGTTTCCTGAAAATACTTCATGGGGATGTACACGATGGGTGCCACACTGGTGAAGACTGCAGTCTGACCGGGAACCTTCTGTAGCTTGCCGGCAATTTCAAACAATACCTCACCCACTTTCACCTGGTCGCCTACTTCAACGTCATACTGGAGCATCACAGATTCATCTACCAGCGCATATTGGCCGGTGCGAAAAATGGAGTCGGCTGCTGTAGGAGAGGTTTCAAATTTACCGTAGTAAGGGTAGTCGCCCACCAGGGCTTTCACGTTGACCAGCCTCGTACCATCTGTTCTTGGGAAAAATACCATAGAAGCAAAGCTGATCTCCATGGATGATACGCTTGAAAAGGTATCGGTGGAGCCATAGGTGCTATTTTGAAAGTTCTTCATTTGCCCGCTGATGGCGATATCGGCGCCAAGCAACTCTTTTGCCTGGTCGTTGATCTCGTCAACGAGGGTGGCCTTAAAGCTGTTGATCCCTACCAAAGCACCAATGCCCAGCGCAATGGATAAAATGAAAATGAAGAGCCTTGCCCTGTTCTTACGGCTGTCCTGCCAGGCCATTTTGATGACCCATCTCCAGCTTTCCTGTACTTTTCCCGGTTTTACTATATTGTCCAAGTGTCGAGTGATTTTTTGTGAGTATAACCAGGGCTGATATGTCCACACAGCAGCCCTACTGTGACGGATTTAGTCTTCCTGAATGATCTTACCGCCTTTCAACCGGATTTTTTTATCCGTTTTTGCTGCCAGTTCCAGGTCGTGGGTGACAATGACCAGTGTAGTGCCAGATTCTTTATTAATTTCAAAAAGTAATTGTTCTATGGAGTCACTGGTCTCTTCATCCAGGTTGCCGGTAGGCTCATCGGCAAAAAGTATTTTGGGATTATTGGAGAAAGCACGGGCAATGGAAACACGTTGCTGCTCACCACCGGATAACTGTACCGGATAGTGCCCCATTCTTTCTTTGAGACCTACGCGTTCCAGGAGCGACTTAGCCACTTTTTCAGCACCTTTTTCTCCGCGAAGTTCCAGTGGAATCATCACATTTTCAAGTGCCGTCAACGTAGGGATCAATTGGAAATTTTGAAACACAAAACCGACATGTTCGTTTCTAACTTTGGCAAGCTGATCCTCACTGAGGTGATCCAATTTGATGTTATTTAAAACGATAGAGCCACTGGTGACCTGGTCCAGGCCAGCACACAAACCGAGCAAGGTGGTTTTGCCACTACCTGAAGGGCCTACGATCGCAAAGGACTCTCCGGCTGCTATTTCAAAATTGACATTATCCAGAATCTTAAGTGTTTTTTTGGTGTGGGAGTTGGTAAAGACTTTTGAGAGCTCTTGCACCGAAAGGATTGAAGACATGTAAGTGTATTGTTTGTTATTTTTACCCTTAGAACGTAATTCGAAGAATTGTGTTTATTAATGACTTGTTAAAAACAGAATGAAAGATATAAAAAAAGCATTGTATGTGCTGGTTAGTTTCCTGATAATCTCCTGCACCAGCCAGACAACAGACCAGCAGATGGAAAAAGCAGCCAGCAGTAACCCCGGGTCGGCATTCAAAGAAACAAAGGCTGACAAACCTGTGATCCTGTTTTTCGGCAATAGCATCACTAAAGCGTATGGCCTGGAGCCCGAGTATGCATTTTCAAACCTCATACAGGGTCGTCTGGACTCTCTGGGGTATAATTACCTGGCCATCAATGCCGGTTTGAGTGGTGAAACAACTGCCAGTGGCCTCTCGCGTGTGAGCTGGGTATTGAAGACGGTGCCGGAGATTTTTGTACTGGAACTTGGTGCCAACGACGGGCTGCGGGGTATCAATACGGAGGAAACTGAAAAGAACCTGAAGCAGATCATTGCCAAAGTACGGGAGGTAAACCCTGATATAAAGATACTGCTGGCAGGTATGGAAGTGCCACCCAGCATGGGAGAAGGTTATGCGGGCCCTTTCAGAAAAATCTATCCGGCCATCAGAGACAGTGAGCAGGTGGAGTTGATTCCATTTATCCTCGACAAGGTAGCCGGAGAACCAGAATTGAACTTGCCAGATGGGATTCACCCTACGGAAGAAGGACACAGGATTGTGAGTGAAACGGTTTGGAAATACCTACAGCCCATGTTAACCCCTCCTGACACAGGTGCGTCCTAAGTGACTGCCTGAATTTCCGGCGGAATGCTGCACGCAGGACTTTCTTAATCACTTTCACCTAAAAGGTTATCAGGGGCGAAAAAAAGTCTGACTAAATGAAACTATTTTATGTCATTGCTGTTTGCTATATTGTCATGAATGATAGTATTACTATCTTTCAGTAAAGTACATTATTGTTTTCGATAGTATGGCAACACTACAGTTACTAATTAATCGTAACTTATTTGTAAAAGACCCTCAGGATACAGAACTGGGCAGGAAGATTGTGCAGCAAGGTATCCTGGTCATCGACAATCTTGGGTTTGAAAAATTTACATTTAAAAAGTTAGCGAAGGAGATAGACTCTACGGAGGCTTCCATTTACCGCTATTTTGAAAATAAACATAAACTGTTGATCTACCTTCATGCATGGTACTGGAACTGGTTGGAGTACAGGATTGATTATCAGACACAAAACATAGAAGATCCGATCAGAGAACTGGAGATTGCACTGAAGATCATTGCAGAAAAGAAAAAACGGGACCCATTTTTCCCCCAGATTGATGAGGAAGCGTTGTACAGGATCATTGTAGATGAATATGATAAAGGTTACCTCACCAAGCAGGTAGACGAAGATAACAGAGAAGGACTTTTTAAGGGGATGAAGTCTCTTTGTAATAAGGTAGCTGCCATGATCTCCACGGTCAATAAGGAATATCCTTACCCCCATTCACTGGTCAGTACTGTTTTTCACGCGGCGCATCAACAGTTGTTTTATGCCCAGCATTTACCTTCACTTACCGAGGTCAACGACAGCAAAGGAGACCTTAATCTACAAATAGAAAAATTTATCAAGTCATTGGTATTCAATAACATAAAGCAATAAGAGGCTAGATCATGAAAAATACCCAGATTATTGACATTATCAGAGAATCAGCTTCATTGTTGGACCAGGACTTTGATGGGCTTGCGCTGGCGTCCGTCGATTCAGCTCCCCGATCCTACAGGAAAGATGAGGTAAGAGAATTTATCCGTGATTTGACTGAAGAGGCCAACAAGCAACGGATTATTTATCTTGAAAATACCTCTTCCAGGGAACAGTTAGCCTCTTTCGTCAAGTCCATCGAAATGCCGCTTTTGGCGTTTGAGGACGACGGAGAAAACTATCTTCCCATCATCTTTAAGAAAAACCGACGTAAGATTGACGTCATCTATTTTCAGAATGGACAAAGCCTGAAAAGAGAATTTGAGGAGGAGATACTGGACAAGCTTTATACCGAGGAGGGTGAAATATTCTTCCTTGGCGTGTTTGCTTATAAAAGTCTGGTAAGCGATGACTCAACTGGTGAAGGAGAAACCCGAAAAAAGCTGAGTCCCGTCAAGCGACTGTTTAGGCTGTTGTCAGAAGAGCGCAAAGATATTTATTACATCTATTTTTATGCTTTTCTTGTCGGTTTGCTCAACCTCACATTGCCCATTGGTATTCAGGCCACGGTGTCGCTGATATCAGGAGGGGTTGTATTCTCTTCAGTTTACTTATTAATAGGCCTGGTAATTGTGGGGGTCTTGGCTGCAGGTGGAATCCAGGTGTTGCAGATTACTCTGGTGGAATACTTGCAGCGGCGGGTATTTACTAAAGCGGCATTTGAGTTTGCTTTTCGGGTGCCAAGGATCAAAGCGAGTGCCCTGGCCAACGCCTATGCACCTGAGCTGATGAACAGGTTTTTTGATGTATTGACCATCCAGAAAGGACTGCCCAAACTACTGATAGATTTATCTGCAGGTATCATCCAGATTTTATTTGGTTTGATGCTGCTGTCATTCTATCACCCGTTTTTCGTTTTCTTCAGTTTAGTACTGATTGGGGCGCTGGTACTCATCTTTTACGCAACAGGGCCAAAGGGTCTCAATTCGTCTATCAAGGAGTCGAAATTAAAGTACAAAGTCGTGTACTGGCTGGAGGAACTGGCCCGTACCATCAACTCTTTCAAGTTGTCTGGTAATACGCCGTTGCCCATTAGGAAAACCGACTACAATGTGAACAATTACCTGAAGAACAGAAGAATTCACTTCAGCGTGTTGATCTCGCAATACTCTTTTGTACTACTATTCAAGGCGATGGTTACTGGTGGGTTGCTGATCATTGGTACAATTTTGGTGATACAGCGGGAGATCACGCTGGGCCAGTTCGTTGCAGCAGAGGTCATCATCATTTTGACGCTAAGTTCTGTGGAGAAGATCATTATGTACATGGATGTAGTGTATGACATGCTGACAGCCGTAGACAAGATTGCACATGTGACGGACCTGCCACTGGAAAAAAGTGGAGGACTGGATATTCCAGATGATAACAGAGAGAAAGGTTTTGCGATCAGGGTGAAGAACCTGAGTTATAAGTTTCCAGGTAAAAGTAAGTCTGCCATTAATCAGATCAGTCTGAACATAGACCGGGGAGAAAAAGTATGTATCACCGGTAAGGGCGGATCTGGTAAAACCGTTTTCACCAATACCATTGCAGGACTGCACGAAGGATATGAAGGCATCATCACCGTAGAAGGATTTTCTCTGAGGGACCTGGATTTGACCAATCTGCGTGATCGGATTGGCAAGAACGTCTTCCAGGAAGATATTTTCGAAGGAACCATCCTGGAGAACATACTGCTGGCCAAGCCGCACGCTACGCCATCGGATGCACTCTGGGCACTCCGTACGGTGGGCATCGAAGACGAAGTACATTCCATGAAAGATGGTTTGGATACACAGATGGTCAGTGGAGGGAAGGGACTCTCCAGAAGTCTGGTGAACAAGATCATTCTGGCACGATGCCTGGCCAAGAAGCCTAGTCTGCTGGTATTGACAGACTTTTTCAATGATTTTTTGAAAAGTGAAAAGATCAGGCTGATGAATACCCTGACAGCGGAAGAACAGCCATGGACCCTGATTGCGGTTTCCAATGATCCGTTGATCATGTCATCATGCGATCGGGTCATCTTACTGGAAAACGGATCCATCAAAACAGATGGAACTTTCAATGACTTGCTTGAGAATAAATATTTAGATGATATCATCAACTAAAAAAGAACTTTTGATATGGTGGACAGTGAAATAACAAATCGCCAGCTCTATACGCTCAAGACCCTGCAAACACCCAGTGCAGGTCGTACGTTAGCGAGAGTGCTTTTAGGGACGTTTATCGTCTTCTTCTTCATGCTGTTTCTGCCCTGGCAGCAGAACATCAGGGGAAAAGGTTATGTGACAGCCTTCCGGCCCGACAAAAGACCGCAGTTGGTGGAATCTACCATCGCCGGCCGTATTGAAAGCTGGAAGGTGCGGGAAGGGCAGTTTGTCAGTGCCGGAGATACTATTCTCACACTCAAAGAGGTCAAGGACAAGTTTTTTGACCCCGAGTTACTTGATCGTTTGGAGGAACAGGTTGAAGCCAAGGAACAGAGCATCATTTCCAAAGCTGCGAAAGCGGATGCTCTGCGTGAGCAAATTGTTGCGCTCAAAAGTGGACTTAGAATCAAGACTAATCAGGCTTTGAATAAAGTGGAACAAAACAAATTGAAGCTGATCAGTGACAGTGTAGATTACCTGGGTGAGGATGTGCGATTTGCCAACTTTAAAAACCAATATGAGCGAAATAAGATTCTTTACGATTCTGGTATCACCTCGCTGACGAAATTCCAGGACTTCGAGTCCAAATACCAGGCGGCCCGTATGAAAGTAACTTCGGCTGAGAATAAGTTTTACCAGTCTCAGGTAGAGTTAAGCAATGCGCGGATTGATTTGCCGGGCATACAGGCCTTTTATCAGGATAAAATCAGTAAGTCAGAGTCTGATTTGAACGCCACGTTGGCAGACCTGTATGATTCCCAGGCTTCGCTGGCAAAGCTTAAAAATGAGTATGCCAACATGCAGATCAGGAATGAGCAGTATCAGGTCATTGCGCCGCAGGACGGTTACATAGTGCGTGCGCTCCAGGCAGGCTTGGGAGAGACGATCAAAGAAGGCGAAGCGGTGGTCACCATTATGCCATCAGAGTCCGATATTGCTGTAGAAATGTATGTGAGGGCCATGGATGTGCCGCTTCTGTCGCAAGGAAGAGAAGTTCGTATCGAATTTGACGGATGGCCTGCATTGCAGTTTTCAGGATGGCCAAGCGCCTCTGTAGGTACCTTCGGCGGCAGGGTGCAGGTGATCGACTACGTAAACAGCAAAGGTGGCGAGTTCAGAATTTTGGTTACACCAGACGAGAAAGACGAGCCGTGGCCGAAGCAGCTACGCCAGGGATCTGGTATCAAAGGCTGGGTCATGCTGGATGATGTACCGGTCTGGTATGAGCTGTGGCGACAACTCAACGGATTCCCTCCAAGTCTCTATGAAGAGCCGTTGGAAGAGAAGATGAAACACGATCAAGAAAAAGGAAAAGATAAATGAAGCGATACTGGTGGGTAATATGCTGGTTGGTGACATGCACGTCGGTGACGTGCACTGCTTCCGCGCAGCAAAGTGACTCAACACAAACACCCGAGGTCCTTCGGTTTGAGGAGTATTACAATGTTGTCATCAGGAATCACCCTGTAGTGAAACAGGTAGCACTGATTAGCCAGGATGCCGCACAGGAACTTCGCATGGCCAGAGGTATGTTTGATCCCAAGCTTGAGGGCAAGTGGGATTACAAAGAACTCACCTCTGATGGCAAACAGACCGAATACTGGAATCTGGTGGATGTAGGAGTGAAAATCCCTACCTACTTTCCCCTGGAACCAAAATTTGGGTTTGAAAGAAACAAAGGGAGCTTTGTGAATCCCGAAAATTTCATCGATCCCAAAACAAGTAATCAGCAAGTCTATGCCGGCGTGAGTATGCCCATTGGTAAAGGACTGGTCATTGACAAACGCCGTGCAGTGGTCAACCAGGCGATCATCTTGCAGGACATGGCCGAAGCAGAGCAGGTCAAGGTTATTAACAAGTTCCTGCTGACCGTCGTCAAAGATTACTGGAACTGGTACAATGCCTATGAGAACTTTGTGTTGATGCGGCAAAGTATCAACATCGCCCAGAATATTTTCGACCTCACACGTCAGCAGTATCAATATGGTGAAGCGGCTGCGATGGATACTGTGCAGGCGCAAATCACTTTGCAGAAGCGTAGGATAGACTACGAGCAGGCCAATATTGAGCGGATCAGAGCGGTTCTTTTGTTGTCCAATCACCTGTGGACCAATGACGGTATTCCCCTGGAACTGGAAGATAATGTAATCCCTGAGCAACCGGTTGAACAATTGCTGGCGTCTGAGCTGCTGTTGCAACTGGTGGCATCTGCCAGAGAAAACCACCCTGAGCTCGCAAAACTGAGACTCAAAAATAATTCGCTGGAAGTGGAGCAGCAGTTGGCCAGAGAAAATCTCAAGCCTCAGCTGGACCTGAGTTATGTATTGCTGGACCAGCCTGTGGCCCCACCTGGGGGAAGCAGCAGAGATTTTGATTTTACTGATAACTTCAAGCTGGGAGTTGATTTTTCGTTTCCAATTTTTCTTAGAAAGGAAAGAGGAAAACTCAATCAGGTAAAATTCAAGATTCAGGATAATTTGCTGGAACTGTCCTTCAGAGAAAGAGAGATACTCAACAACATCAATGCAAGGTTCAACGCGGTAGGTACTACCATGAGACTCATAAGTCAGCAAGCAGATATGGTAGCCAATTTTCAGCTCGTTGTGCAAGCAGAGCGTCTCAACCTGAGGTTGGGAGAAAGTGATCTATTCAAACTCAATGCACAGCTGGAGAAACTCATCGAGTCCCGTAGCAAGTTGATCAAACTGCGTGCGAGTTACCAAAAAGATGTTGCAGAGCTCTACTGGGCAGCCGGTGTCAACAGGCTGGGACTTGATGGCAACTGATCCCAACCCTGATAGCGCCGGTATCACCTCTTTGGATCGTGGAACATCCTAATCCCATTTCCCGAATCATCCCTATTTCAATCTACCTTCGCGGAAGCTTCGGCAGACGAGAAGGTTTGGGTCTGATTCCCCGAGGCTTGCCTCGGATTTAGGGTCCAGGGCTTGCCCTGGGGTTCATACCATTGATTAATCACATCTGATAACAGACCTTATCACATTTGTTTTGTAACAGATCAGATTACAGTGCTAAAACACATTTTTTCCACAAATTGAAACTCATTATTAATTCATAATGACTAATGATGGAAAACAGAATACGGTAAAGAACCCGGTGTTTTGCATCGACAATAAATTTTTCGTGATAATCTTTATTACTTGCAATTTATTCTGGTAATAGAAGCTCATTGCCGGATTTGGGATTATGTTTACGGAATGGAAAACACAATGATGGATCAGGTAGAAGAGTTTTTTGTCAAAGCCTCCGATTTGGTATGGAGTGAGCCATTGCTCATCCTGCTGTTGGGAGGTGGGGCTTTCTTCATGATCTATTCCAGGTTTCTGCCCTTCAAGTACTTTGGTCATGCCGTTGCGGTGTTGCGGGGCAAATATGATGACCCTGATAAACCTGGGCAAATCAGTCATTTCGAGGCATTGTCGGGAGCAATTGCCGCTACCGTTGGGATGGGCAACATCAGTGGCGTGGCGCTTGCCATCGTTGCAGGTGGGCCTGGTGCCATCTTCTGGATGTGGATTAGTGCGGTGTTTGGCCTGGCTACTAAGTTTTTCACCTGTACACTGGCAGTAAAGTACCGGAGCAAAGACAGCGAAGGCGAAGTGCAGGGAGGACCGATGTATGTCATTACTGAAGGCTTAGGCAAGAAGTGGAAGCCATTGGCCATATTCTTTGCAATTGCCGGAATGTTTGGTGCTACCCCCGTCTTTCAGGCCAATCAGATGGTGGCTGCTTTCAAGGATGTGGCACTTCCTCATCTGGCAGGTGCAGGCGATACTTTCTGGATTGATTTGGTCATTGGTTTGGTGATTGCTGCGCTGGTTGCTATGGTAATTCTGGGAGGAATTAAGAGAATTGGTAGTGTAGCTTCCAAAATGGTGCCGGCAATGGTGGTATTATATGTCGTCAGTGTGTTGGCAATTTTGCTGCTGAATTACGATAAAGTCATTCCTTCATTGGCGATGATCATTACAGACGCCTTTCCGGCAAATCCATTTGGGGATTACGAAATAACTGGTTTCTTGAGCATATTCAATCTCAAAGCCTTGTTTGGGGGCGCATTAGGAGCCATTATCATTGAAGGGGGAAAAAGAGCAGCATTTTCCAATGAAGCCGGTATCGGTACTGCACCCATGATGCATGGCGCTGCTAAAACCGACGAGCCTATTCGTGAAGGCCTGGTCGCCATGTTGGGGCCGGCCATTGATACGCTGGTGATTTGTACAATGACAGGTCTGTGCATCATCATCACAGACTCTTACCTGCTTGATGAAAGCAATGGCATTACGCTCACGGCACAGGCTTTTGGTGAGTCATTGCCAGGAATTGGCAAATACATCCTGCTGACATGCGTGATGGTTTTTGCAATCACGACCATCTTTGGACTGGCCTACTATGCAGTCAAATGCTTTTCGTTCCTGGTGGGACCTAAGATTGGCTGGTATTTCAATTACTGGTATGTAATACTGGTTATCATTGGTTCTGTGGTATCGCTGGATATTGTTGTCAACTTCGTTTTTGTGGCCTACGGACTCATGTCTATTCCCACCATGATATCTGCTATTTTGCTGGCACCAAAAGTGCTGAAAGAAGCCAAAAGCTATTTTGGACGGCTGGCAGCGGGTGAGATGGTTAAGCGAAACTGAACAGGTTTTTACTTTTTGTGAATAAATGCACGAAGTAACAAAACCGCTCATAAATATGGTTTTGGCCGATTTCTGTTCAGGTCTTAAGGGAGATTTATTAAACGAAACAGGTAGATGAGAGAATTTTGTTTTGTGTAAGCAGGTATTACTATCCGATAATATTTGGCTTACAAAAACTAAAAATTACCATCAAGCAATCAATATGTATATATTTGCTTTCATTAGACATTATCACGGTTAATTGAATAGACCAAATACCTTTTGTATCAATATAGTTCGGAGTACGCCGTTGCAGCGTGCCTGCCTGTCCGGTAGGCAGGATTTCACCGGCGGTTCTACTAATGGGAAACAACTCGTGATAAACATTATTACTTAGCAGTCACTTTAATGAGAATTATCATTGCAGGTGCCGGGGACCTAGGGTTCCACCTTGCTAAACTGCTTGCATTTGAAGAGCAGGATATTGTTTTAATTGATCTGGACAGCGAGGTACTCGACCACGCTTCCAACCATCTGGATGTAGGAACCATCAAAGGTAATTCTACTTCCTATCGTGTACTTGAAGATGCGGGAATCGGCAAGGCAGATCTCCTTATATCCGTTACACAGTCAGAAGAAGCCAATATTGCGACCTGTATCATTGGTAAAAACCTTGGTGCCAAGCGAACTGTGGCCAGGATTACCAATACAGAATTCCTGCACCAGCGTGAAAAACTTGACTTAAAAAATATTGGCATCGATGAAGTCATTTCACCAGAGTCGCTGGCGGCGCGCGAGATCAAAAGATTGCTACGGGATGCGGCATTGACCGATACCTTTGACTTTGAGCAGGGGAGACTATCGTTGATAGGCATCACCGTAGATGAAAAATCTGAGCTGCTCGGCAAGACATTGACTGAGACCGCGTATCTCAATCCCGATCATAACTTTACAACAGTAGCCATCCTGAGAGATAACCAAACGATTATCCCCCATGGTGACAATAAGTTCAAGCTCAATGACCATGCGTATTTCATTGCCCAGCCGGATGGTGTGGGCCGAGTGATGGATTTGGCAGGAAAGGAACGCACAGCCATCAAGAATATCATGATTCTTGGAGGTAGCAAAGCTGGTTTTAAGACTGCTAAAGAGCTGAGCAAGAAGTATAAAATCAAACTCGTAGAGCAAGACAAACAAAAGTGCTTCGACCTGGCCGATCAGCTGTCTGATGTGATGATCATCAATGGCGACGGAAGAGACGTGGAGTTGCTGGAGGAAGAAGGTATTGGCGATATTGATGCATTCATTGCATTGACGGGTAACTCCGAGACCAATATCATCTCGTCATTGGTGGCCAAAAACAAAGGCGTGAAGAAAACCATTGCCCTGGTGGAGAACATGGATTACATCCATTTGTCACAAAACATTGGCGTAGATACACTTATTAATAAGAAGCTCATTGCTGCGAATTTTATTTTCCGCTACATCAGGAAAGGAGAAGTACTTAACCTGACCAGTATTCATGGTGTAGATGCTGAAATACTGGAATTTGAGGTGAAAAGTAATTCCAAAATCCTCCAGCATGAGCTCAGAAACCTGGACCTGCCTAAGTCGTCCATTATTGGAGGGGTTATCAGGAAGGGTAGAGGTCTTGCCGTGAGAGGGAACTTCAGGTTTGAACCAAAAGACAGGGTGGTGCTGCTCACGAAGCCAGAGTGCATTCACAAAGTGGAAGGCTATTTCAAATGAAACTCAACTATAGGGTAATACTGCATATTCTGGGTATTCTCATTATCATCAATGGGGTGTTTATGATCCTCACCTTGATTTTTAGTGAGGCCGATGATTTCTACGGCATCCTGATTGCCGGTTTGATTACCCTGGCTGTTGGCGGATCATTATTCTTTGCTACCCGAAATATCAGTAATAGAGATGTCAAGAAAAAAGAAGGTTATCTCATCGTAACACTGGGCTGGCTGATGATGACCATCTTTGGAACGCTGCCTTACCTCATCACGGGGGCAATCCCCGACTATACCAATGCTTTTTTTGAAACACTGTCTGGTTATTCTACCACAGGTGCGACCATCTTGCAGGACATTGAGGGATTATCCAGCGGTGTTTTGTTCTGGCGTAGCCTTACCCAGTGGATCGGTGGAATGGGAATCATTGTATTGACGGTAGCAGTTTTGCCCATCTTAGGGATTGGTGGAATGCAGCTGTTTGTCGCGGAGGCGCCGGGTATTTCTCCGGATAAGTTACAGCCCAGGATCAAAGAAACAGCCAAAAGGCTATGGTACATCTATCTTGGATTGACGGTAGCCGAAACCTTGCTGCTCTGGGTGGGCGGATTAAGCTTCTTCGATGCCATCAATCATGCATTGACGACCATGGCAACCGGAGGCTTTTCTACCAAAAATGACAGCATTGCGCACTTTACCTCGCCATTTATTCAGTACACCATTACATTTTTCATGTTTTTGGCCGGGACTAATTTCACCATGACTTATTTCGGGCTGCATGGTAAGTTCAGGAAAGTGATAGAAAATGAGGAGTTTAAATTCTACTTACTTACCTGTGTGATATTGGCCGTAGGTGTAGGGATGACAATTTTCTTGCTGGGCGACGAATCATTGGAAAAGTCTTTCAGAGACAGTCTCTTTCAGGTGGTATCCTTCATTACCACCACTGGTTATACCACCACGGATTATACAGGCTATGACTCTTTCATCACTGTCTTGTTTTTTATTCTCCTGTTTTTCGGTGCTTCTGCCGGTTCTACTGCGGGAGGAGTCAAGCTGGTGCGTCACATCATTTTGATCAAGAACAGTATCCTGGAGCTCAAGCGTCAGATTCATCGTTCTGCCATCATTCCAGTGAGGTTCAACCAGCGAGCGGTATCCCGGGACATTGTATTCAATATCCTGGCGTTTATCATGATCTACATCGTTATTTTCGCCGGAGGTTCCGTGCTCATTTCTATGTTTGATGTAGACTTTGTCACTTCTATGGGCTCTGTGGCCACCTGCCTTGGTAATGTAGGCCCGGGATTTGGGCTGTCAGGTGATGGTGTAAAAGCAGTATCCGACTTCGCCGACTTCCCCACACCAGGCAAATGGATTTTATCCTTCCTGATGCTATTGGGAAGATTAGAGCTTTTTACCGTACTGATCCTCTTTACGCCATTCTTCTGGAGAAAATACTGATCAACAACACCTGAACCAGGTGCTCCAAAGTGCATTAAGATTTCAGGCTTTCAACCTTGATGTCCTGCGAAATGATTCTACTCAGTTCTTTGAGCTGGCCCTCTTCAAATAAACGGCTTAGATCCTCCAGAGGTGTTTTCTTATCTGCAGGTTTGTAGTTGACATAATCCTGAAATACCATGCCTGAAACCGTACGTCTGTTGATGGCTTCGCGAAAACGAACTCCGCCCCCATTCACGATGTAGTTGTAAGCGAGGTAGTCAATATTGTAGTCTTCTGTGCCAATCCAGTACAGGTATTCGTCCTGGAAGTCTGTACCTCCGCCTTCTTGCCGGAAAGTCACTTTGATCAGGTGGTATTGTTTTCCTTTGATCTCATCACTGCCTATGTGCTGTTTGTTCACCGCCTGGTCGTTGAGTCCCAGCGGCAGCTGAAAAAAGTAAAGCACGGAGTTGACCGCTTCCTTGATTTTGAATTCCTGTTTTTCAGTCAGCTGTACGGTTTCTGCATTTAGTTTGTGTCGCAGGTCTGAGCTGTTGACCAGCACATCTTCTACGTTGCCGGTAGAATCAGTATAAGCTCTTTTGTAAACGTATTGATCATTGTTGCGCTGCACCGCATATTGCTTTTTCCTGAAGGTAAAAGAGACCTCCTTGTCTATTAGTTGATTAAAACCATGAGATTTGATCGCCATGTCTACCACCTGCTGCGGATCGCCGGTAGTGGAAGAACAAGCCGCCAGCACAAATAAGGAAAAAGCAATTACTAGATATTTCATGTTGATTAATGTTGTAATAATGGGATTGTACGGAAATACCAGTTTCTGGTTTGTCCCATAAATGACATTGGAAATTTATATTAAAAAAAGATCTCTGAGTCACCGTCTATCCGATCGCAGGTATGTTCGACAGATAAACAAGAGATTCGGTTGAGTATTTGGGCGCTTTATCGCGCTATCACTACTCGCCAGCCAACCTCACATGGCCACTCCGGGCTCAAACACGCCGTTCTATCGCGAGCGCAGACCCTGCCCTCATCACCATTTACTTTTACCAGCATACAATCCACTTTTCAAGGATGATACAGTGTTATTCAGTTCCGCATTACTCATCAATCATTAAGCATCATGCATCGTCACCTACATCAATTTATCCCTCGGCAACTATGGATTATCCTACTTTATCTGCTAAGTTTACTATGATTTTTGATGAGCATTTTGGGTTTATAAACTATTCTACCTAAAATTAGTCTTAACTATGGGATAAGAAATGTGTCGTAAGCGCTAAAATTTTTTACATTTACTACTGAATACACATGAAACTACACCTTACGCAGATCAAATGTAATGTGAACGATGAGTCTGATGGGGATGAGATTTACCTCAGGTACAATGGCCGCAAAATATGGCCTTCAGGGCTTTTCAAGGGGATTAAGACCAATGAGGTGATTCAGTTGGATGTCAATGTGGACGTTCCGGATGATGAGTTTGTTACCATTGAGCTCTGGGAATATGACCTCTTATCCGGTAACGATTATCTGGGAACTTTTGAGATGAAGATGAACGAACGTGGAGGACCCTTCATTTCTTCCCTGAAACTTAAAAACACCGAATACATGGCTAGCTACCTCCTGACATGGGAAACAGCATAATGAAGCATATTTACCACCAATTTTACCAGCAGTATGAAGAAAAAGAAGAATGGGCCCAATAAGATAGCCCAGGTTTGGCGCTCAATTCTTGAGCAGGGAATCAAAGAGGATACCGTAGAGTTAGAAAAACGAAAAGTTCGCCTGCTCAATACAATTCTCGTCATTGGTCAGATTATATTTTTGGTCCTTCTGATCAAAAGCTATGCACAAGGATTGACAATGGAAATCTACCCACAGTTGGTCGGCTCTGTATTTTTTGCCGTTCCGTTGTTGTTTAATTTTGCAGGCAAATACACCATTGCCCGCTACCTGTGTGTTTTTGTGCCCTATATCTACTTAACGGGATTGGCGGTCTACTGGGGCGCGTCCCGAGGCTCTCAGTTGATTATTTTTGGGTCTGCGGCACTGGCTATTTTATTTTTCGAGAACAAGAAGACAATCAACGGCCTTTTTATCATAGGAATACTCTTCCTGATCGCCTCCTATGTCCTGTCGTGGAATATTGAGCAATACTATGTCAGTCCCAATGAGCAGGTAAGCTTTCTGCTCAATTTGCTGATTACCGCGATTATGCTCTATTTCATCTTCAACATATTCAAGACAGAAAACTATAAGTTCCAGCTGGAGCTGTTTCATAAAAACAAGTCCATTACTGACAGTATTCAATATGCGGGCAGGATTCAATCTTCTATTTTGGGAGATTCGTCCACACTCTTTTCGCTGATGCCTGAGAGTTACCTGATCTACCATCCCAAAGACATTGTATCAGGAGATTTTTACTGGTTTGGCGAGCGAGAGGGTAAGAAGATCATCGTTGCCTCAGACTGTACCGGACATGGTGTTCCCGGCGCTTTTATGACCGTCCTTGGTACTTCATTGCTCAATGAGATTGTCAACGAAAAAGGCATCCTGGACCCTGACGAAATCCTGCATCAACTGGATGAAAAGGTTCGCTATGCCTTACAGGTAAACAGTAATGTCAAAAGCAACGATGGGATGGACATTGGCATTTTGGTAATAGATGAAGCCAACAGTTCATTGGCCTACTCGGGTGCCCGACACACCTTGTACGGCATCAATAACGGAGAATTTAAGGCGATCAGGTCGTCACGGTACTCTATCGGTGGGCATGAAAGCGACAATAAGGAGTTTAAGAGCGAAATGATCCGCTACAGTCCTGGCGATAAATTTTACCTCGCAACGGATGGCTTTCAGGACCAGTTCAACCCCGACGGGAAGAAGTTTATGAAGGGTAATTTCAAAGAGCTTCTACAGAAAGTGTCTACCAAACCAATGGAAGAACAGAAAGCCATTTTGGAACATGTCTTCGGGAACTGGAAGAAGAATGAGCCTCAAACAGATGATGTGCTCATCGTAGGGCTTTCCATGTAAGGTGCAAACAAGTAATTGAGGAACTGTCTTTGACAGACAATGAAGGAGGTCGGGAATTTTTTCCGGTCTCTTTTTTTGTTGGTTTGCCAAACCCAATGACCAGTAAAAAAAGAAGTCAGGTAATTTACCTGACTTCACCACCAACCATAAAACTGGGGAATTGGTCACAATGACTTGCTCCCTCTTCCCCAACACGATCCATAACTGGTAACTGCCTTAGCAGCAGTCTTTGGATCCTGTTTTTTACTACACTAACTCTAAACTACTATGCTAAATGAGACGCAAATGTGTACCTTCAGGATACAAATTGACCTTACAAAGGCATTGAACAGGAATTTTCTATGATGAGTAAGGAATTATCATGGGTAATTAGGAACGATGATGGGCCTTGCACAGCTCATCTTCATTGTGATTGATGCTGTGGGTGTTTTTGAATGAAATACGGTGAATCTGAAGCCTCGTGAGGGCTGAATTGATGGTAGGCTTTAAAATAAAAAAGGGATAACAAAACTGCTACCCCTTTTGGTAAGATCGATAGCTGGTTGAGCTATATAATTCGATCTGGTAAACCAAACTCACTTAACGCTTATATATACTACGAAACTCATTACAAATATGCCTCGTTTCTCCCAGTTACAAGGCCTCATTTCGACTAAGGAGTCTTTTTTTAAGATGAACGAGTTGTTTTATGGGTTAAAACTTTTTTTCGCATTTTTTCAGATCTGGTGTCACATTTTCCCTTTTAACCATACTTTATAAGAAACCGGGTACTTTAGGTAATCTAAAACATCAAAAACTATCCTCCCTCAAGGGTGATTTTTGTTATCACAAATCAGATAATGTTTTAGATTTTTCTAAGACGTACTAACTTAAAACATCAGTAAGACGAGTGTCACGCAGGTGACCTACCAGACGTTTTATTGAGTTCAACTTTATCATGAAAAAAAAGGGGCTTCAATCAGGTGATTGGGCCCCTTTTTAGATCGATAGCTGGTTGAGCTGAACGATCTTTTCTAACCAAAACGTCTATTACTATGAAACTCCCACGAAGTTATAGGTTGAACTCATTTTTTCTCAAAAGATAACATCAAACGGGAATTATTACAGATGAATTGGAATATTCTTGAAGCAGAATAATCCTGGTTCTCTATATTTGATGAGAAATCATGTATTGAGCGCTGTAACAAATGAATGTCCTGAGAAATATCCTGGTACTTATATTACTCTATACGACGGCAACTTCGTGGGCCGAACCTCATAAGCAGGCGTTGAAATTTCTGGACGAAGGGGACTATGAACGAGCAGAAGAGCAGGTAAGAAAGATCCTGGAAAAAGACGCGCGTGCTCCAGGTGGGCATTACCTCTATGGGCGCTTGTATTTTGAGGAGTCATTTTCCCGGTTCAATCTCGACTCTGCCTATTATTATGTCACGCAAGCTCAGTCCCTCTGGAAAACCGCTGACGAAAAGACCATTCAAAAAATTGTGAAAGCGGGTATCATGCTTGTGCTGGTAGAGGAATTGCGCGAAAGTGTAGAGTGGGCAGCCTATCGGTCTGCACGAGCCTCCATGACGCTGGAGGCATTTGACGTATTTTTTGACCGCTATGACAATGACCAACTGGATGGGCTGCTCCTTGTCACCCGCGATAGCCTGGCATTTACAGAAGTACAGGCAATGGACACCTGGCAGGCATATCAGCAATTCATAAATGACTATCCCGAAGCTATACAACGTGAACTGGCTTACAATGCCTATCACGAAAGAATTTATGAAGACCGCGCCCTCAATCAGCCGGTAGCGTCTTTGCGAACGTTTCTGGTCGAAATTGCTGATACACCCTACAGGGATCAAATAGAGTATGAGCTGTTAAAAGGAACCACCTTGAGTGGATTGCCACGAGACTTTCAGGCTTTCCTCAATGATTATCCTCTGACAGTGCATGCGCCATTGGTGACTAAATATTTGTATCATCTGGGGATTACGCAGGAAGACTACCAATTTCCCGCCCGGTTGCTGAATGATTCTATCCGGCAGGAAGCACTCCTGGCGGCCGACCAGCTTTTCCCTTACATGGATGATGGTAAATTTGGCTTTTTTGATGCTGAAAATGGGAGGGAGGTGATCCGTGCGCAATATGATGCGGTTGCCCCCAGGTACTTGTGTGCTCCTACACTGGAAACTCTGCTGCAGGTAACCATTAATGGTCGGCCAAAAGTAGTGACCAGGTCAGGAGTAGCCCTCAGCAACAGTATCGCTAAAATAGACCCTCTGGGAGGGAATGTGTTTAAGTATTCCAGAGGAGATCTATATGGATGCATGTTGGCTTCAGGAGAGGAAATTCTTCCTGCTCAGTACGATGATGTACAGCTTATTGATGGTAGGTTATTAGCTGTTGCCAAAGACGATCAATGGGGTGTTTATTCGTTGATGGGAACGCAGCTACTGCCTCTTCAGTATGATGAGATAGGGACACTCACTAAAGGAGTCGTGACCATCTGGAAGGATGACAGAATTGCTTTGTTCAGTTTTGACAAAATAGACGGCCAGACCGGCGTAGATGCCCAACTACGGTTTCTCTATGAGGAGGTTGAATTGATGGGAGAAGAGCTCATCTGGTGTTTTGCAGATGACAGAGAACAGCTATTGGATGCCAAATTGGGGGAATTGATACCGTTAGCAGATCATCAAATCTATGAGGAGGAAGCTTATATCTATGCGGAATCGGGGGGGACAGTGAAGATTTATGATCCCGTGCGCCAAACACTGGGCGATGAAGTATATCAGGATATCATGGTAGGTAAAGGACGGGTGGCTTTGCGAAAAAATGATCGCTGGAACTTGCTGATGGACAATAATGCGGCGGAACCCAGGCTGCAGATAGATTCTGTTTACTTTCCCAATGACCGGGTAAGTGTGATTGTGCAAGAAGAAAGCAGAACACTCTTGTTTGACGATCAGGTGGCAGTGGAAGTGCCACAGGATGCTTACATTGAAAGCGTAAAAAATGCTGTAAACGACCTCAAAACGGCCTACTTTTCAGTAAAGGATGAAAGCGGTGAGATTGCGGTGATTGCGCCTGATGGTGTGCAATTGTTTGCCTTTGAAGGCACTAATGTTGAAATGGCTGCTGATTCGTTATTTCTGGTGAGAGAGAAAAAAGGCATGTTGCTCAAGGCACGCAATGGCGAAAATGTCCTGTCAAGATCCTACGATTTGATTGAGCCGGCGGTGGAAGATGGACGCCTGGTATTTCACCTGCTTCGCGACGGAAAGCTGGGAATGTATGGCCCGGAGGGATCACTTTCAGTGAGACCTGCCTACAGTGAGAAAGTCAGGGTGGTGAGTGATTCGGTGTTCGTGGCTGTTCAGGATGACCTGGCCGGCATTGTGAAAACATGGACTGAGGGTAAAACGGCATTCATCTATCAGGAAGTTACGCCATTAAACGATAGTCTGCTACTGGTAAAGGAAGACGATGTCTGGAGTCTGATCAACGTGTTACGCAATGAGACGCTGTTAAGTGACATCATCAGCCTGGATGAGGAAGTGGATTATGGAGGCTTTCGTCAGCGGCGGTTTAAGCAATCGAAAGGCTTTGGATTGCTGGATAGCAGAAAAGGTATCCTGCTGGAAGGGCGCTACCTCGAGATTTCCAATATCGGTACCCAAACCGATCCCTATATTTTTGTTGAGAGGTATTTGGAGGATGCGGAGTTTTATGTTGTCTTATATCTGAATAAGGAAGGCGAAAAGGTAAAAAGCATTGCCTACAAAGAAGCTGCCTACGAGAAAATCTTGTGTGATCAATAAAAGTGACTGCGCTGCTACGGTAGCTGCCACTATTTTACCGCTGCTGTAGTCAGTACGGCGATCGTTTAATAGTTTGTTAGTTTTTATTGGCAACTTGTCTTAACTTCATAGCCCCATGAGAAAAGAGATCTTCAATAAGCTCAATATACAGCAACGGATAAAAGCACTTTATCTGGATGGCAGCTTTGTGGCCGATATCCGCTATTATCAATATAAGATCAATCTTTACCTGTTCGAGAACTTTTTTGTAGAGGTGTTTTACCATCCGGCAGATGACCGCATTGAAAAGGTAGAAATACTGGAGGATGACAGCTCACGAATGAACTTTTACATTGATCAAATCAAGTTGCCTGATTTTGGCTGAGCACTGTTAGCCCTTTATGGATCACCAACACCTGCGGTATCACCATATGCTCACCATCGTTCTCTATGACAAAATCCGATAAATCTACTTTGGTTTGCTCCGGTAGCTGATTGCTGATAATTTTATGAATATCAGCCGCTGTGCGATGTTTGTCTCGTTGCAAAACCCGCTCTATCCGCGTTTTTTCTGATGCGGTGACCGTTATTACTTTATCTAATTTGAGATTTCCCCTGGTTTCAAAAATGAGTGCTGCTTCCTTAAGGAGATAAGGTTGGTCATTGTTGGCCGTCACCCAACTATTGAAATCTTCTGCTACCCTTGGGTGAATCAGGCTGTTGAGTTTGGCCAGTTTTTCCTTGTCTGCAAATACCTGTCGGGCCATGTACGTCCGATTGAGTGCGTCACCGTCGTATGCAGCCTCTCCAAACGCTGCAATGATGG
>ERZ1740068.106-NODE-106-length-52118-cov-8.485854_pt1 | contig 52118 bp, 40 predicted proteins | sample MGYA00581735_ERZ1740068 | MGnify/ENA primary metagenome ERZ1740068 (study PRJEB43018, sample SAMN04849740) | marine metagenome | isolation source: floating plastic debris | place: Pacific Ocean | collected 2008-08-30 | study: EMG produced TPA metagenomics assembly...
CAGCAGTGCTTTGAGTCGGCTCTTCGACGATGGTAGCAACGGCAGGTGGTGTGGTAGTGGTCTCATCTTCTCCTAAAAGGCCATATGCAACAGCAGAAGCAGCAATGAGCACTACAGCAGAGATGGTAGCAATAGTGCCAAGGGAAGTACCCGAGGCAGCAGAGGAGGCCGCTGAACTACCAGCAGCTGCCGCATCTACCCGGGATTGGATGTTTTGCCACGCTTCAGGACGTACATCACTCTCGAAATGTTCGAAAGTTTCCTGAAACAGGTTTTCTATGGATTGATCTTCTTTCACCGGATTGCTTTTTCTTTTGGCAAAAACCGCTGTAAGTAGGCTTTTGCTTTCCGAAACTGGGATTTAGAAGTGTTTTCTGAAATCTCCAGTTGATCGGCAATTTCTTTATGTGAGTATCCTTCGATGGCAAACAGGTTGAATACCGTTCTATAACCCGAAGGTAGTTTTTGTATGATCTTTAACAGGTCTTTGGCCGCAAGGCTGCTCAAAACGTTGTCATCGGCTTCCAACAAATAATCTACCGCACCCAATTCTACTTGATGGCGGTGTTGTTTGTTTCGACGGAAATTGTCGAGTGCCGTGTTTACCACCGTTCTTCTTATCCAGCCTTCAAGTGATCCTTTGTGCTGAAACGAACCCAACTTTTGATACACCTTCACAAAACCATCTTGTAAGATGTCCTGAGCCTCTTCGTAATCACTGGCATATCGTAAACAAACTCCCATCATTTTGCGCGAGTAGGTATCGTAAAGCAGCTTCTGTGCAACTGCATTGCCCTCTACGCAGCCATGAATTAGTTGCTCATCCGTCATACTTGTTTCAGTCGCCTTAAACACAAGATGTAATTTGTTGCTCAAAAGTTGCCCAGACCCAGCGCTTTTTCCTCCTCTCACTTTTTACATCCATCGGATCAACAGAGGCCTGGGTTTGAGTCTTTCCATTAAAGTTAACGGCTTTCTTCCGGTTTGCCTATGTGGAGTTACTTGTTAGGCCGTCTTTTTCGTCTTACTTTTCCATCCTCTGCTGCTTGATTTTCTTACGAAATGGCCAATTTATACCTTGTTCCTACTCCGATAGGCAACCTTTCAGACATTACTCTAAGGGCTTTGGAGACCCTGCGCTCGGTAGACCTCATACTGGCTGAAGATACCCGGCAAACCGCCAAATTGTTGCAGCACTATGAAATAAAAAAGCCGGTAATTGCGCATCATCAACACAACGAGCACCGACAGGTTGAACAGTTGGTCAACCGTTTGCAAGCCGGGGAAAGCATGGCCCTGGTGAGTGATGCCGGTACTCCTGGCATATCCGACCCCGGTTTTTTATTGGTAAGGGCCTGCCTTGCTGCCGAAATAGAGGTGGAATGCCTTCCTGGAGCCACTGCCCTTGTTCCCGCCTTGGTAGCATCTGGGTTACCGGCCGATCGCTTTGTTTTTGAGGGCTTCCTTCCGCTAAAAAAAGGACGTCAGACACGTTTGGAACAATTGGCAGAAGAAAACCGAACCATCGTCCTGTATGAATCGCCACACCGGTTGGTAAAAACCCTCGGACAATTGGTGGATAAGTTTGGTCCTGACCGCAAAGCGGCAGTATCGCGAGAACTGACCAAGGTTTATGCTGAAACTCGTCGGGGGAGTTTACAGGAGCTGTTGACTCATTTTTCAGCGGGCAAAGTGAAAGGCGAACTGGTGATTGTTGTCGAAGGACTATCCAAAAAAACACCCAAAGCTCCATGAAAGCGCAAGTATTGGTTCAAAATGGCTCAGCGGATCAGGCCTTCGAATTACAAGATCGCCCCACTCCCGAACCGGGTCCAGGACAGGTTAGAATCAAGGTAGAATGTTTTGGGCTCAACTTTGCCGATGTGATGGCCCGTCAGGGTTTGTATCGGGACGCTCCTCCTCTCCCCTCGGTATTGGGCTATGAGGTAGTAGGCACTTTGGACCAATTGGGTGAGGGTGTAGTGGGTATTGCTGAAGGCCAGCGGGTGGTTGCTTTTACACGTTTCGGAGGCTATGCTGAATATGCGCTTACCGATTCGCGAGCCATCGCACCAATTTCGGAAGCCATGGATGGCGCCCAAGCTACTGCCTTAGCCACACAATATGGAACGGCTTATTTCTGCGCTTGTGAAATGACCCGGTTGTTTCCAGGGGATAAAGTATTGGTGCAAGCAGCAGCAGGCGGTGTGGGCACTGCTTTGGTACAATTAGCCAAACACGCTGGATGCGAAGTGTATGGAACTGCCGGAGGGCCTGAAAAGGTCGACTACCTGCGTAAGATTGGCGTAGATCACCCGATTGACTATCAAAAACAGGATTTCTACGAGTTGATCGCCCAAATGCATACCCAACCTGCCCTGGATGTAGTATTTGATTCGATCGGAGGAACCACCTATTCCAAAGGCTTGAAGTTGCTCAATGCCGGTGGCCGAATGGTGAGCTTTGGCGCGGCTAAACGCAGCGGAAACGGGGGCTTTCTATCTACCTTGAAACTCATGTGGGGCTTCGGAATTGTACTGCCGGTGCAACTCATCATGCATTCCAGAGCGGCCATCGGAGTAAACATGTTGCGCATCGCAGACAAAAAACCGGAAGTGCTTCAACGGGTGATGCAAGCCGTGGTTGATTTGTACAATGAGGGTGTCCTTGAACCGCAGGTGGGTGGAAAATTTCCGGTTGAGGAGTTGGCCAATGCCCATCATCTGCTCGAAACGCGAAAAACTACGGGTAAGGTGGCCATCTTCTGGCAATGAACCAACTGAAACGCTCCCTCAGCCTCACTGGGATCATCACTGTAGTAGTGGGTTCCTGTATTGGAGCGGGTATTTTTTTCACTCCTGCCGAAATCGCAGCCACGCTAAAGGAGCCTTCGCTTATTCTTTCTGTTTGGGCTTTGGGTGGCATCATGGTGCTTTCTGGTGCGCTCACTTTTGCAGAGCTTGGCGCCCTTTTCCCAAAGGTTGGTGGCATTTATCAATTCCTTAAAGCGGCTTATGGCCAATTGGTGGCCTACCTCTACGGTTGGATGTCGTTGTTGGTCATCGTTTCGGGAACCATTGCTGCATTGAGCCTTGTTGTAGCAGAGTACCTGTCGGTGGTATTCCCAATGGAGGAAGGTAGCAAAACAGTGGTTGCCCTGATGGTGATCTCCACCGTTACCCTGGTCAACGGTTTAGGAGCCAAGCAAGGAGAACGTTTTTCCCTGGTGTTCGCGGCCAGCAAACTGTTGGGTATTGGCCTCATTGTGCTGATTGGTTTTATACTGGGCTCCTGGTCCATTAACGATTATTCGCAAATTGTTCCTCCCGAAACCGGTATGCAGCAACCAGGACTTGCAGCAGCCATTGGCTTAGCTTTAGTGGGGGTTTGTTTTTCTTTCGGAGGATTTCAACACGCCTCCTATCTTGCCGGAGAAGCCAAGAGCCCTAAAAAGGATATTCCCAAAGGCCTGGTGGGAGGAGTAGTGTTGGTGATGTTGGTCTATCTGTTGGCCAATCTTGCCTACCTGCGGCTGCTCCCAGTAGCGCAAATGGCAACTTCCAAAGCAGTCGCAGCAGATGCTTTGGCCCCGGTTTTTGGGTGGAGTGGCATCACGGTAGCCTTGCTCATTGCTTTGTCAAGCTTTGGAACAGTGGGCATTTACACCCTTACGGCACCCCGGATTTATTTCGCCATGTCCAGAGATCGAAGCTTCTTTCCTTTTATGGGTCGTTTACATTCCAAAACCAAAGCACCCGTAAACGCGATTTTGATTCAAAGTGGCTGGGCCATGCTGCTGGTGCTGTTGTGGGGCAACCTTAAAGCCTTGGTTTATTATGTTGTTTTTGCCGATTGGGTTTTCCTGATTTTGGCCGCCTTTAGCATCTTTCTATACCGAAAACGACTTCCCGGCCAACACCGGCCCTATAAAACCTTCGGGTATCCGTTTACTCCGGCCATTTTCATCTTAGTATCGCTTTTTATCGTTGGGAATACCTTGATTCAAGCACCCATAAGTGCAACCATTGCTGTCGCCTGTTTGATTTCAGGGCTGTTGGTCTACTACCTGCTACGGCTGCGCCAACCCACTACGGAAGGAACAAAGCAAGACGATTAGTCGTTTTAGGTATGATGAATTAATTTTGTGTGCACGTGAAGATTGAATTGCAGAACGACCCGTTGGAAAGTTGGATCGGGAAAAAAGGGGAGCCCGTTATCATAAGTGGCCCTTGTAGTGCGGAGAGCCCCCAACAAGTATTGGATACTGCCCAGGCCTTGGCCTCATCCGGCAAAGTACACCTCTTAAGAGCGGGCATTTGGAAACCCCGAACCCGCCCCGGTTCCTTTCAAGGTGTAGGCACCCAAGGTTTATCCTGGTTGAAGGCGGCTGGTGATGCAGTAGGCCTGCCAGTCATCACCGAAGTGGCCAATGCGCATCACGTAGAAGCGTGTCTGGAACACCGCATTGATGCTTTGTGGATCGGTGCCCGTACCACCGTAAATCCTTTTTCGGTGCAAGAAATTGCCGATGCACTGAAAGGCGTTTCCATCCCAGTCTTGGTAAAAAATCCCATCAACCCTGATCTTGCCTTGTGGATCGGAGCATTGGAACGCATGGATCAGGCTGGAATCAAACACCTTGGGGCGATCCACCGAGGATTTTCTTCTTACAACAATCGCCACTACCGCAATGCTCCCAATTGGGAAATTCCAATTGAATTGAAAACCTTAGTTCCTGGATTGCCCATCTTTTGTGACCCAAGCCACATCAGCGGTAGACGAGACGGCATCCATGAAGTGGCTCAAAAAGCGCTCGACCTCGACATGGAAGGTTTAATGATTGAGAGTCATATCCAACCTGATGCAGCACTAAGCGATGCCCAACAGCAATTGGCACCCGACACGCTAAGTCAGGTTTTAGAGAGTTTGCAGTTCCGATCCTCCAAACCGGTTGATCAACAATTTGACTCTCAACTGGAAATGTTTCGCAGTAGAATCGATGAAATTGATCAACTGTTGGTGAGCAAGTTGGCGGAGCGCATGGGCATTGTTGAAGAGATTGGGGCATACAAACACGAAAACAACCTCACCATTTTGCAACTGGAACGCTGGCGCGAAATTTTGGCCACGCGTACCGATTGGGCTTCCCGTCAGGATTTGGATACTACTTTTATAAGGAGCTTGCTCAAGGTCATTCATGAAGCATCCATCGCCCGTCAAACCCAAGTCATGAACCGCCCCCCGGTAAACGACTAAAACACAAACATGGAAAAACGCTGGCGAATGGCCGAACAGGCCCATGACCTGGTGGTAGAGCAACTGTCGCAGGCGCTCAACATCAACGCAACATTGGCCCGCCTGCTGGTACAACGCGGGATTACTACTTTCGACGAGGCGCGGGATTTTTTCCGGCCCGGCTATCATTTGCTGCACAACCCTTACCTCATGCATGGGATGAGCGAAGCCATCGATCGCTTGCTGCTGGCATTTGAACGCAAAGAAAAAATCTTGGTGTATGGCGACTATGATGTAGACGGCACTACCGCGGTTGCCCTGGTTACCAGCTATCTCAAAGAACTCGCTCCCGCAACCGAATATTACATCCCCGACCGGTATCAGGAAGGTTATGGCGTATCGCGCAAAGGGATGGACTATGCCCACTTTCATGGTTTTCAACTCATCATCACCTTGGATTGTGGCATCAAAGCCGTAGAGCAGTTGGGATATGCTCAAAGTTTAGGAATCGATGCTATTGTTTGTGACCACCACCTCCCCGGTGATGAACTCCCACCAGCGGTAGCCATTCTCGATCCTAAACAATCGAAATGTGATTACCCTTACACCGAACTCTGCGGGTGTGGCATTGGCTTCAAACTGTTGCAAGCCCTTCACCACCGCCTTGATCGACCTTTTGAAGAGCTGGAGTCTTACCTCGATCTGGTAGCCATCGCGGTGGCCTGCGACATTGTTCCAATTACCGGTGAAAATCGGGTTTTGGTGTCTGCGGGCCTGAAGCGAATCAACGAAAAACCTCGACCAGGAATTGAAGCGCTGCTGGATCCTACCCGAAAAAAACTGGCCTTGTCGGTTTCTGATTTGGTGTTTCGCATTGGTCCTCGAATCAATGCTGCGGGTCGGATGGACCATGGAAGCAAAGCCGTGGAGTTGCTGTTGTCGCAACCGGGCGACCGGGTTGACCTCAGCGGTCAGCACATTCACGAGCAAAATGCTTTTCGACGAGAAGTTGACCAGGAAATTACCGAGCACGCATGGGAGATGGTGGAAGCGCAAGAAAACTGGGAACAGCGCTTTAGCACGGTGTTGTTTCACCCGGAATGGCACAAGGGGGTGATTGGCATTGTAGCCTCTCGGCTAATCGAGCGCCATTATCGTCCTACGATACTACTTACCGCCTCCAACGGTATGGCCACCGGATCGGCTCGTTCGGTACGTGGTTTCAATGTATACGATGCGCTTGAGGCTTGTTCCGATTTATTGGATCGCTTCGGTGGGCACAAATATGCCGCAGGATTGACCCTTCCGGTAGAAAACGTTCCGGCCTTTCAGGAGCGGTTCGAAGCAGTTGTAGCTCAAACACTCCCGGAAGAATTATTGATTCCTGAATTGGCCATCGACACGGCTTTGGATTTTAGCGATATCAATCCTAAGTTTTACCGCATTTTAAAACAGTTTGCCCCCTTTGGCCCAGGAAATTTGAGCCCGGTTTTTTTAGCTAAGGGAGTGAAGGATACTGGTAGAAGCCGCAGGGTAGGCAGCGATGACAGTCATTTGAAACTGGAAGTAGAACAAAACGGAATGGTTATGCAAGGCATTGCCTTTAGCATGGGCGACCGCGAACCGGAGATTGCCCGTCGTGAGCCGTTTGATCTCGCTTTTGCCCTGGATGAAAACGAATGGATGGGAGAGGTGAGCCTGCAGCTGAAAGTGAAAGACCTTCGCTTTACGATCTAACGCAAAATTACCCTCCCGCCTGGCTTGGCCAGTTCTTTCTTGATGTTGTTGAGCTGTACTTTGGTTTCCAGCAGTTTTTCGATTTCAGAGAATTCTTTCTCGTCGGTAAAAGCTGCTTTCAGTTCCCGCTCATTGGTGGCAATCATTTGTCCCACTTTTTTGGCCTTGTAGGAATACACCGAACCCATCACTGCCTTTTTTATTTTTCGGTCTTCGGGGTCTACAAATATGCCTTTCCGCTCCCAATCGTGCAGTTCATATTTCGAACTAAGGAGATCGACACAAGCTTTACAAACTTCTTGATCAGAATGGTTGAGAAAAGCAGCTTCGGCATTGAACTCCTTTTCTTCATCGCTGTGCTTTTTATCCAATTCGTCCAGCTCTTCCACGATGCGCTGGTAAATCGGGTTTTCCAACTGAATGTTATCGTGTTCCAGCTCCCCAAGAATAAAGTCAATGACCATTACCTCCACTTTTTCCGGTTTTCCCTTGGGATCTTCTGAAGGTTGTTCCAGCTTGAAGGTCTTGTGGCAATACTGCAAGAGCAAGCGCACCATGTCTCGCTCCTGATGCGAACAATCGTTGGGGTCTTCACCAACTGCGCGATCGGGATCGAAGAAATCCGGGGGCAACTCATCGGGTGACACGCCATCGGGCAAAGCCGGGACGGCATCTCCACTGGGGAACCCTGCATCAAAGGCTGGTGGTGGTGGTCCTTCCACCGGAGCCTTGTTTTCCCGTTTCTTCAGCAACTTTCGTCGAGCTTTGTTGAGCTCACTCAACAGTGCTTTTTCAGGTATTTGCATCAAATCGCTGCACTCCCGAATGTAGAGTGAGCGTTTGATCTCATCGGGGATCAAAGCAATGGTATCAACGATGTCGTGCACCAAAGCCGCCTTCTTGATCGGATCGCCAGCCGTTTCAGCGTAGAGCAGATCGGTTTTAAAAACGATGAAGTCTTTGGCATTGGAAGCAATGAAGTCGCTGGCCTCTTCCCTGGTGTGGCTCCTCACGAACGAATCAGGGTCTTCTCCATCGGGAAACATCACCACCCGAACATTTAGCCCTTGTTCCAAAATAAGATCAATCCCCCGAAAGGAAGCCTTTATTCCCGCTGTATCGCCATCATAGAGGATGGTGATGTTTTGGGTATAGCGACTGATGAGGCGAATCTGATCGAGGGTCAACGAAGTTCCCGAAGAGGCAACTACGTTCTCAAATCCCGCCTGGTGCATGGAAATAACATCCGTATAGCCTTCCACCAACATGCAGGCATCCTCAGCTACGATGCTTTTCTTAGCAAAGTACAGTCCGTAGAGTACTTTTCTCTTGTTGTAGATTTCGCACTCTGGGGTATTGATGTATTTCGGAACCTTCTTGTCCGTCTTAAGTGTACGTCCGCCAAACCCAATGGGCCGACCAGAAAGGTTATGAATCGGGAAGATGACCCGCCCGCGGTAGCCGTCATAGAGGCGGTCATTTTTGTCTTTGGACAGGCCGGTTTTTACCAGAAACTCCTTCTTATAGCCATTTTCAAGGGCCGTTTTGGTAAAGGCTTCCCAAGATTCAGGAGAATATCCCAAACCAAACTTGCGAATGGTGGCTTCGTCGAACCCTCGTTCCTTGAAATAGCTAAGGCCGATGGCTTTTCCAGCTTCACTTTCCCACAACTGCTCAACAAAGTAGCTTTCTGCGTAAGCCATCACTACGTATTGGCTTTCACGTTCGCTCACTGCCGCCTCCATTTCAGGAGTCATCTCTTCCTCTTCTACTTCAATATTGTAGCGTTTAGCGAGGTACCGTAAGGCTTCGGGATACGACATGGCTTCGTGGGCCATGATGAAGTTGACCGAGTTTCCCCCTTCTCCACAACCGAAACACTTGTAGATACCTTTGGCGGGAGCCACCGAAAAAGACGGAGTTTTCTCGTTGTGAAAAGGGCAAAGCCCCCAAAGGTTAGCTCCCTTCTTTTTAAGGTTAACAAATTCCCCAACCACCTCTTCAATTTGAGCGGTCTCAATAATTTGATCAACGGTTTCGCGGGGGATCATGCAGGATGCAGAGAGAATTAAGCAGAGGAACAAAAGTCGGAAATCTACTCTCAAAACGAAACCCCTAAGGTGGAAATCCGTTAAACAAAAGCTACATCCAAACGCTTAATGTTTGGAACCATTAGAATTTTAGGGTTTGAAGCAGGGGGTACTCTACAGTTCACAGAATGCCTATGCCTGCGCCTCAGTCGAATCCCATATTTGCCTTTTGGCAGTGGTTATCTGATCAAGGAATCAGCGAACTCACGCCTCAGCACCGTGCTACGCATATTCGGGTATCCAACCGTATCGCGTTAGTCATTGGACTGCTGACGATTCCTTTTGTTTTCTATTTCAGCTTCTCGGTTTACAACAAGTTACTGATAGGCATCACCAGCTTGTTTTTTTTCCTGGTTTTGTCGAGCCTCCTCTTCAATCGGCTGCGCTGGTATTTCATGGGAAAAGTCATCCCGCTGATCATGCTGGAGTTGTCTATTTTCTCTGTTGCCTCGGTAACGGGCGTCAATTCAGGTTTTCAGTGGCTGTATGCACCTATTCTTTATGGATCAGTATTGTATTTTGGGGCCCGCGAACGCCAGTCGCTGGCATTGGTTTCTGGTTTGGCTGTTGTGCTCTACATTACGCTTGAACTGACAGACTATAGTCTTTTTCAAAACAATGTTTTTTCAGATAGAGTTGCCCGGTTTCTCAGTAGGGCCAATATGTTTTCCTCCTGCCTGATCTCCGTTGCGGTATCGTGGCTTTCTTTAGACATTACCCGAAAGCGAAGGGTTCAGCTTATAAAAGCTAAAGAAACCATTACAGCAGTTTTTGAACATAGTAACGATGCGATCTTTTTGGTTGACCCTGAGCGGCTAACCATCCTGGAGTGCAACCGCAAAGCACAAACCATGATGGATATTCATCAAAAAGAAAACATTATAGGTCGGTCATTGATTGAGTTCTGTGAAGAAATTCCTTCGCAGGATACCATGCGATCCATAAAGAAACAGGTTTCTTTTGGCGGTTGGGAAGGAAAAGCCAAGTACCTGGGGGCAAACAATGTTCCTTTTTGGGGCAGTACTGCGATCAACGACTTGCAACTCGACCGGCGTTCGACCTACATGGTGCGCATTGCAGATGTGACAGAACTACAAGAGAGCCGCATTTCTTTGAAAAGGCAAGAAGTACAATTGAAGGAAGCGCTTCGCATGGCCCGAATGGGGAACAGCCTGATTGATACTAAAAACAATAAAATCTATTGGTCAGAATCGTTGCATGAAATTTTTGGCTTGCCCGAAGATTTTGAAATAACCCTTGAATCCTTTCGGCCGCTCGTTCACCCGGAGGATCGTGAAGCGACCATCAAGCAGTTATCCGAATCTTTTGCCCATCGAAAACCTTTCGAATTAGAATACCGTGCTTTCCGTAAAAACGATGGTCGTATGATCTATATCCACAGTTCTGGTAAGGCCATGTACGACCGGGGAGAAAATGCCCACTTGATGGTAGGGGTATTGCAAGATGTAACAGAGCAAAAAATGGCCGAAGAAGCCATTACAAATTCCAGGGATTTATTTGCCCTTTCGGTTCAGGCGACCAATGATGGTATTTGGGACTGGAACCTGAAGACCAATGAAGTATACTTTTCGCCACGCTGGAAAGAGATGTTGGGCTACCAGGACCACGAATTGGACAACACCATTCAAACCTGGGAACGGGTTATTTTTGATGATGACCTGGAAAAGGCGCGCCACATGATGGACGCCTACAACCAAGGTGCCACCAACGCATTTGAGATTGTGATCCGTTGCCACCACCGAAACGGAACGACTGCACACATTCTCAGCCGGGCCGTTCATTTGAAAAACGCCCAAGGAGAAGTAGTTCGAATGATTGGGGCACACACCGACATTACGCATCAAACAGTACACGAACAAGAACTTGAAAGTGCTCGGGATGCTGCTCAAAGAGCCAATCGCTTTAAGAGTACTTTCCTGGCCAACATGAGCCATGAGATTCGCACTCCAATTAACGGTATTCTTGGCTTTACCGACCTCCTGCTTAAAACCACTCCATCGAAGGAACAACGGGAGTACCTTCAATATATCTACAGTTCGGGAGATACCTTATTACAATTGCTCAACGATATCCTTGACCTTAACAAGATTGAACAAGGGAAACTGGAGGTGGAAAACATTCACTTTAATTTCAGGAGCATGTTTTCCAAAACATTGCTTCCCTACCAGTACATGGCCCGGGAGAAAGGCTTGCAGTTCAACTATGCATTAGGGGAAGGGGTGCCTAAATACATCGTTGGTGACCCGGTGAGAATTCGACAAGTGTTGATCAACCTGATCAACAATGCCATCAAGTTTACCAATCAAGGACGGATAGAGGTGATACTGGATGCGGTGAATACACCAAACGGAAAACTGCAACTGGTTGGTACCGTAACCGATAGTGGCAATGGCATTCCGACAGCGGTACAGAACCAGATTTTCGACAGCTTTACACAAGCCGACAACTCCATCACTCGTAAATATGGTGGTAGTGGATTGGGGCTAACCATTGTAAATCAACTGGTGAGCTTAATGGATGGAAAAGTGGAGGTGCAAAGTCCGGTAGCCGATTTCACTGAAAAAGGCGGAACCCGATTTCGATTTAGCCTTCTGGTAGAGCAAGGAATGCATTCTGAGGTAGAAGACGACCAACGACATGTGGAGAAGAACGTGCGGTTCAACCGCTCCTGGCGCATATTGGTGGCTGAAGATAACAAGGTCAATCAACTGTTGGCTAAAAAAGTGCTGACGCAGCTCGGTGCAGAGGTAGATGTAGCCAACAACGGTGAAGAAAGCCTACAGATGATTCAATCCGGAGAGTTCGATGCGGTGATCATGGACCTCCAAATGCCAATCATGGACGGCTATGAGGCTACCCGGCAAATTCTTAAAGTCTGCCCTGACTTACCGGTAATCGCACTTTCGGCCAATGTTTACCGGGAAGATATTCAACGTTGTTTGGATGTTGGGATGGTGGACCATATTGCCAAACCTTTTTCCGAGAAAAGCATTTTCACCACCCTCCAACGGTGGTTGCCCATCAACCAATGACCTACAAAAAAAGCCATCCTTCTCAGGATGGCTTCATACAGAAATGTATTCTTTTTTACTCTACCGTAACTGATTTTGCCAGGTTCCTCGGTTGATCCACATTGGCGCCACGAAGCACGGCGATGTGGTACGAAAGCAACTGCAATGGAATGGTCGATACCAAGGGCATCAACACCTCCTCTGTAGCTGGAATTTCAATGGTGTAGTCGGCGATTTCCTTCACCTCTTTGTCTCCTTCTGTGACCACAGCGATCACTACGCCTTTGCGGGTTTTAACCTCCTGAATGTTGCTTACTACCTTTTCGTAAGAAGCTCCACGGGTAGCAATCACCACTACAGGCATTTCCTCGTCAATCAAGGCGATAGGACCGTGTTTCATTTCAGCGGCCGGATAACCTTCAGCGTGGATGTAAGATATTTCCTTCAGTTTCAATGCCCCTTCTAAAGCAACTGGAAAACTATAACCACGACCGAGGTAGAGGAAGTTTCTTGCGTTCATAAAAATGCCCGACAGGTACTTGATTTGGTCGTTGGTCTCCAATGCCTGGGTCACCTTTTGGGGAATCGAGTCGAGTTCAGTAAGCAGGTTGCGGTACTTCGATTTGGAAATGGTGCCTTTCTTTTGCGCAATGGAAAGCGCCATTAAGATCAATACGGTTACCTGGGCCGTAAATGCTTTAGTAGATGCTACACCAATTTCTGGTCCGGCGTGGGTGTAGGATCCGGCATCAGTAGCCCTTGAAATGGACGATCCAACTACATTGCAAACTCCAATGATTGTGGCTCCTTTGGACTTGGCCAATTCGATGGCAGCCAACGTATCTGCCGTTTCTCCCGACTGGGAGATCGCAATCACCACATCAGATTCATAAATAATGGGATTCCGATACCGGAATTCAGAGGCGTACTCTACCTCTACCGGAATTCGGGCCAGGTCTTCAAAAAGGTATTCCCCAACCAGGCCTGCGTGCCAGGAAGTGCCACACGCCACGAAAATAATGCGCTTGGCATTCAGAAATTTTTGTTCGTATTCTACGATTCCTCCTAAAGAAACAAGGCCTTTGCTCAATCGCAGTCGACCGCGCATACTGTCCATAATCGACCGCGGTTGCTCGTATATTTCCTTGAGCATAAAGTGGTCGAAGCCACCCTTTTCAAGTGCCTCAAGGTGGAGTTCTAACTCTTGGATATAAGGTGTTTTTTTCTTGTTGCGAATGTTGAACAAGCGCATCTCTTCTCCCCTTTCGAGGATGGCAATCTCTTCGTCTTCGAGGTAAACCACGTTCTTAGTATACTCCACAATCGGAGTACCATCAGAGGCAACAAAAAATTCGCCCTTGCCCAAACCGATCACCAGCGGACTGCTTTTACGTGCGGCAATCATTTTGTCGGGTTCCGACTTGGACATTACCACGATCGCATAGGCGCCAACTACCTCGCTCAGTGCTTTACGGACGGCTTCACCAACTGAAACTTTTTCTTTCAATCGAATTTCCTCGATCAGGTTCACCAATACTTCGGTATCGGTTTCTGAACGAAACTCGTAGCCGCGCTTGACCAACTCTTTCCGTAATGGACCGTAATTTTCAATGATCCCATTGTGAATCAAAATCAAATCCCCGGACTGCGATACATGCGGGTGTGCATTGGTATCGTTGGGCTCTCCGTGGGTAGCCCAACGGGTATGGCCGATTCCGGCAGTTCCGGTAATGTCTTGTTCACCTACGTGAGATTCAAGGTCGGCGACCTTGCCTTTGCATTTGTACAAACGGATATCTCCGTTCATCAAGCCCACTCCTGAACTATCATAGCCCCGGTACTCCAGGCGTTTTAGTCCTTTTATCAATACCGGATAGGCTTCACGTTCGCCTAAATATGCAACAATTCCGCACATAGCTTTCGATCCTTAGATTGGTGTAAATGAGATGGTAAGGGTAACTGGTTGGTCTGGGTCTTTCAATCCTTTTAAAATGGTTCGGTTGGCATTCACTGAGCCCCCACCGGGCACCAAAAACAAACCGTAGTTGTATTCACCGCCATCAAGGTGCGTGTTAAGCAATTCCTGAACATGGCGGGTAATGTTAAAGGTATAATTTAGACTGTCGGTATCCAATGTTCCGCCAAAATGCCCTTCAAGTTCAATGAGCTGATCCAATACAAAGTCTGTGGTGCCGTCTTCGGTGATTCGAGCCAAAAACAACTGTTCGTGGGCTGGAAAGTCTTCAGTAGTGTTGTCTTCTACATAAAAGGAAATTTCCGCCTTGTTGACAATGATCGGACCGTTGGCTACTAAATCTTCGATATCGGGAAAATCGATGCGCGACTTTAACCCGGCCATGGAGTGAACGTAAAGGTTGTCGTCTCCCATGTCTACCGCATCGATAAATGGCAAAACGGTTCCTACGGTATAGTCATGAATGAATTCGGAATAACGGGCACTCGAATCATTGATCAGGAAATCCAGCGATAGCGTGTCATCATCTACTGTATTTCGATAATAGAGGGTCATTCGTGAAAATGAACTCGATGGATTGACGGACAAAATGGAGGCCGCCGGCTGGCCGTTGTCAATGGTAGTGACATACAGCCCTTTCAAGTGGTTTTGGAAAGAAGGAATATCATCGTAAATATTACTCCCCGATTCCAGGAGTTTGGTCCGCATATAAGCAACGTCTAACGGAATACGTAGTTGAGGCGCTTCCCGCGCTCCATTAACAGTAACACTGTCTAAAAACTGCGGCAAATGATTGTCCAAAGCACCAATTTCAACTGCGGCTACTTGCGGAGCGCGATTGAACTGATAATCGTCTTCGATGCTGAGGTTTTCGGTTACTTCAAACACCCGAAAACTTAAGGGTACCGTCACATCCCCGTAAGCATTGGCAGTATAGGCCAAAGAGAGGATGACTGAATCGACCACCAGGTCATTCACATTGGAGAGATCGATGGCATTAGAAAGTTCCAGCTGAGTGATGAGACTGGATTGGTGGTCGCCAAAAACCGGATCGGAAACACGACCGATCAAGTTGATCGACCGTCCGTCGGTCCAAAGTGAGTCTTCTTGCTCTGTGAAAGCTTCAACGGTCAAACTATCAACTACAATGCCGATTTGACCATCTACAGGCTGTACTTCCAAGCCCAATTCTTTGTCGTCTTTGCACGAAGAAAGGGCAAGGACAAAAACGAAGTAAAAGAGAACGGTCCCGATAAATCGGGACCGTGGTCTTAAAAAATGATATTTGGTCATTCTATCAGTCTACCAAAATGGAATTTTCTTCCAGAACCTCATCGTAAAAGCTTGAATAAGCATCGATGTAGGTTTCCGGGTTGTGGTATCCGAGGTTTGGCTTGTTAAGGCCTTCCACGAATTTTTGCAACTCGGGATCGATATTTTCACTGCCCTGAATAAAGGCATCCGACATGGATGCACCAAGGCGGTGAAGGTTGTTCAGGTCGGGAGTACGAATCAGGTCCACATCGTTTTCGCTGATGCCTTCGTGAATTACCTTGTTGGCAAAATTGCTGTTCAAGGTACCATCGAATCCTTTGTCGTACATCGAGTAAATGACTTTGGATTCAGAAAACATCGGATCGTCTTTGTAAGACCTTTTGAGGTAAAGCGGAAGCACCGCCGTCATCCAACCATGACAGTGAATGATATCGGGCGCCCAGCCTAATTTTTTAACGGTTTCCAACACTCCGCGGCAGAAAAAGATCGACCGCTCGTCGTTGTCTTCAAAGAACGTTCCTTCTTTGTCGGTAAGAACGGCCTTCCGCTGAAAATATTCCTCATTGTCGATAAAATATACCTGCATGCGGGCAGGCTGGATGGAAGCAACTTTAATGATCAGTGGGTGATCGGAATCATCAATGATCAGGTTCATTCCAGAGAGTCGTATCACCTCGTGCAATTGGTGCCTTCTTTCGTTGATCGTACCAAAGCGAGGCATAAACGTGCGAATTTCTTTTCCTTTTTCCTGAATACCCTGGGGGAGATTTCTACCGATAGAAGACATTTCTGATTCCGGCAGATAGGGCATAATCTCTTGTGATACAAAAAGAACTCTGGCTTTTCTCATACAGCACGATTTATATTAAAATTCGCACAAAATTAGCAAAATTTATGCGGTTTTTCAACTTTTCGTATAGCTTTGCCGGTTTGGGTTATCCCGAATCTGACGTATTTCTTCCCTTCGTTTTAGCCTACTAAGCCATTGATTTTATGCGCGTTGTTTCAACCAGAATCGAACTGCGTGAATGGAAACGAGCCCACCTCAAAAAAGGACAGAGCATTGGCTTTGTCCCCACCATGGGAGCGCTTCACCAGGGGCATCTTTCTTTGGTGGAGCAAGCCTTGAAGGAAAATGACTTTGGCGCTTGCTCCATTTTTGTCAACCCTACTCAATTCAACAACCCAGAGGATTTAGAAAATTATCCTCGCACCATGGAAGAAGACCTTGCCATGTTGGAATCCATAGGATGCCATTTGGTTTTTGCACCTCCGGTGACTGAAATGTATCCCGAAGGAGAAGACCAAAGCCGCTACGAGGTGCATTACGGCCACCTCGAAACCATTATGGAGGGCCAGTTTCGCCCAGGTCACTTTCGAGGAGTGGGCCTCATCGTGGGCAAGCTCTTTGATCTGATAGAACCACAACGGGCTTATTTTGGAGAAAAAGACTACCAGCAGCTGTTGGTAGTCCGCAAGTTGGTAGACACCTTACACCAACCCGTTGAAGTAATTGGCTGCCCGATAGTGCGGGAATCTGACGGTTTGGCGATGAGTTCCCGCAACCTGAGGCTGAACACGCAGCAGCGCGATAAAGCAGACTTCATCTACCAGAGTTTGCGCAAAGCCAAAAATCACCTGGTCGGTTCCACGGTTTCCGAGACAGAAGCCCTGGTGAAGGAGCACTTTACGAGCCAGCAGGATTTTGAGTTGGAATACTTCATCATTGCCGATGCCAACAGCCTGGAAACGCCCGATTCTGATCATCCGAAAAGTCCCTTAGTAGGTTGTATTTCAGCCTTTGCCGGGCCGGTTCGGCTCATCGACAATATGATATTATTTCCATAATTTTGACGCCATGCAGATAACCGTGATGAAATCGAAAATCCATCGCGTAAGGGTGACAGAGGCCGATTTAAACTACATTGGCAGCATCACTATTGACGAAGATTTAATGGATGCCGCCGACCTCATTGAAGGAGAAAAAGTGCAGATCGTCAACATCAACAACGGGGAGCGGTTGGAAACTTACGTTATTAAAGGCCAACGCGCTTCTGGTGAAATTTGCCTCAACGGTCCGGCAGCTCGCCGGGTGGCAGTGGGAGACATCATTATCATCATCGCCTACGGCATCATGGACCAGGCGGAAGCCAAAACCTTTCGTCCTACCATCGTGTTTCCAGATGAAACTTCCAACGCCTTAAAAGTCTGATTGCTTGAAGAAAAAGCTGATTTCCCTGCTCAAGGTAGTGGTACCTCTACTGTTAGGTGTGGGCCTTACCTGGTACATTTACCAAGACCTTTCGGAAGAAGACAAAGCTCAGGTTTTCGAATCGCTACGCATTGCGGATTACAGCTGGATTGCATTTTCCATATTGTTTGCCATACTGAGTCACCTCAGCCGTGGTTGGCGCTGGAAATACACCCTTGAACCGCTCGACATGCGGCCCAAGTTTCTCAACAACTTCTTTTCGGTAATGATCGGCTACATCGCCAACCTGGCTTTTCCCCGCTTGGGGGAAGCTTCGCGGTGTGCAGCCCTGGCCCGTTACGAAAACCTCCCTTTCAACAAACTCTTTGGGACGGTGATTGCCGAACGCGTTGCCGATTTTGCGATTCTTCTCAGTTTAATTGCCGGCGTAATCTTGTTTCAACTGGACAAGATCAACGAGATCATGAGCCAACCGGTGAAAGATATATTGGGCGAAAGTGCCGACCCCGCCACTGCAGACCAAACCATGAAAGAGTTGTTGCTGGACAAAATTCCTCCAACCTGGGTATTGATTCTTCTGGCCATAGGAGGTATCGTGGGTTTGGTGGTATTGATTCGCTTTTTGCGCAGTTCACAGCAAGGTATCGCTCTAAAGGTGCGCGACTTCATCGGCGGTCTTTTGGACGGTTTGAAGAGTATTTTGGTGATGCGGCAACGTTGGAGCTTTATTGGCCACACCTTTTTCATCTGGCTCATGTATATTCTGATGTTTTACGTGAGTTTTTTCAGCCTGCCAGGCACCAGCAACGTACCGCTGGCCGGTGTGATCACCGCTTTTGTAATGGGCGGCATTAGCATTGTGGTGGTACAAGGTGGCTTGGGAGTGTATCCGGCCATTGTGGCCGCCACCTTACAACTGTATGGAGTGGATCTGCCCATCGGATTTGCCTTTGGCTGGATCATGTGGGCCGCCCAAACCGTGATGATCCTCGTACTCGGTGGCGCCTCTTTTCCAGGAATGGCGCTCTACAATAAAAAGCCGGCACATGGCGGGGCTTGATCAGTTAGAAACTTTGTTATTCGACCGGAAGGGACTGGCCGTGCAAGTGCACTCCTGGCAACAGGAGGGGCTCAAAGTGGCATTTACCAACGGTGTATTTGATTTATTGCACCTGGGTCACGCCGATTATTTGGCCAACACCCGGGCGCTTGCCGATAAGTTGGTGGTAGGTGTCAACTCCGATGCCTCTGCCCGTCGGTTGGGAAAAGGCGCAGGCCGCCCCATTCAAGATGGGCGTTCCCGCGCACTGTTGTTGGCTGCCTTGTCCAGTGTGGATGCCGTTTGCCTTTTCGACGAAGACACTCCTTACGAATTGATTGCTGCCGTTAAACCAGATGTTTTGGCCAAGGGAGGAGATTATAAGCTGAAACAAATTGCCGGACATGATCTGGTAATGGCTCGGGGAGGCGTGGTGAAGGTCATTCCTTTCCTTCCTGGCTATTCCACTACGGCCATTGAGCGGAAAATTCGTGAAACGCAATAAGCAGTTAGCGTGGCCAACAAAGTAAAAACGGTTTATTCGTGCCAAAACTGCGGAGCCAACTCCCCGAAATGGGTAGGCAAATGCCCCACTTGCGGGGAATGGAACACCTATGTAGAAGAAGTCATTAGCAAGAGCACTACCCCGGCCAAAGATGCTCTGACCAGCATTGAAGAAAAGTCGAACCGGCCGCGCACCTTGCTGGAAATTGACGCTTCGGCGGAAAGCCGGATGCAGCTCTACGATGGAGAGCTCAACCGCATTTTAGGCGGAGGCCTGGTGCCGGGCTCTTTGGTATTGATCGGTGGTGAACCGGGCATCGGTAAATCGACCTTAATGCTCCAAGTGGCTTTGCTCCAACGCAACCTGAAGGTGCTTTACATCTCTGGGGAAGAAAGCGAACGCCAGATCCGCATGCGTGCCGAACGCATTGGTGTGGCACACGAACACTGCTACATCCTTACCGAAACGGCCACTCAGAGCTTGTTTAAGCACGCCAAACAGCTGGAACCAGATTTGGTCATTGTGGATAGTATTCAAACCTTACACACGCCCTTTATTGAATCTACCGCGGGCAGTGTGTCTCAAATTCGGGAATGTGCCGGAGAACTGCTGCGCTACGCCAAAGCCTCTAACGTTCCGGTATTGCTAATCGGACACATTACTAAGGATGGCAACCTCGCGGGGCCCAAAGTGCTGGAACACATGGTAGATACGGTGTTGCAGTTTGAAGGCGACCGGCACCACATTTATCGACTACTACGGGCCACGAAAAACCGCTTTGGCTCTACCAACGAATTGGGCATTTACGAAATGCAGGGAGACGGGCTTCGGGAGGTGACCAATCCTTCGGAGGTATTGATTTCTCATCGGGACAAATCCTTGAGTGGTATTGCTATTTCAGCTACCATGGAGGGCATGCGCCCTTTGTTGATCGAAACCCAGGCTTTGGTGAGTACTGCGGCCTACGGTACGCCTCAACGCTCCTCTACTGGTTTTGACCTCCGCCGGCTCAACATGTTGTTGGCGGTATTGGAAAAACGCTGCGGGTTCCGACTCGGAGCCAAAGATGTTTTTCTAAATATTGCTGGAGGCATCCGGGTAGACGATCCAGCCATTGATTTGGCGGTGGTGTGCGCAGTACTATCATCCAGCGAAGACCTGCCCATTGGTTCGGGAAGCTGCTTTGCGGCCGAAGTGGGTTTAAGTGGAGAGATTCGCGCAGTGAGCCGACTGGAACAACGCATTGGAGAAGCCGATAAATTGGGTTTCGAACGCATTTTTGTCTCAGCCTACAACCTCAAGGGGGTGGATACCGCCCGTTTCAAACTGGACGTAATTCCGGTGAAAAAGATCGAAGAAGTATTTCGCCACCTCTTCGGCTAAAATTAATCCTCTAAGATTTCGAACAAGTCGTTTAGATCGGGAGTCAGGATGATTTCGATACGGCGGTTCTTGGCTTTGGCGTCTTCGGTTTCGCCTTGGTCTACCGGAATGTATTCTCCCCTACCGGCAGCCGTTAATTTGGTGGGATCAATTTCCCCATTTTCTACCATCAATCGCACCACAGCAGTGGCCCGGAGTACGCTCAAATCCCAATTGTCCTTCATCGTTCCACCTTTCATCGGGTCGGAATCGGTGTGCCCTTCTACCAAGATGCTGATGTCTTTTTGCTCGGCAATGGCTTTGCAAAGGTCGAGGATGGCTTTTTTTCCTTCCGGATCGATGTTGGTGCTTCCTTTGGGAAACAGGAGTTTCGCTTCGAGCGACACATAGATCTTTCCGTTGCGTTGTTCCACCGTCAAGCCTTTGTCGCGAAAGGAGTAGAGTGCCGCAGCTACTTTGTCTTTCAATGCCTGAGTGGCCGAATCTTTTCTTGAAACGAGGGCTTCCAGTTCTTTTACCCGAGCTTCCCGGCTGATGAGTTCTGAATTGAGTCGATCGAGGTTGGCACTTCTCGCCTTCAGTTCCTTATCAAGATCGTTGAGCTCGTCTTCTTTTTGTTGCAGCTCAAACTGCGTTTTCTGCAGTTCTAAGGCCAATTTTCGATTTTCGGCAGCGCTTCCGTCCCTAAGTTCGGCCTGTTTGCGCAGCAGCTCGTCATTCAGTTCGTTGATCTTGTCGTATTGGCGGTTCATTTTGCGCAGTGAAATGCCCAACCGGGTAGTATCTCCCTCCAGGTATTCCACGGTTTTGCGCATGGATTCGGTACTGACCAACAATTCGTTGCGCTCCGTTTCCAGGTCTTTTTTCTCCTGGCTGAGTTGGGCACGTTCGTCGGCACAGGTCTCCTGCTTGTTCTTCATTTCCTCGAACTGGCGGGCAGGAACACAAGCTTGGAGCGCCATACCAAAGGCGGCAACGATCAAAAACGGACGCAGATAGCTCTTCATGGTACGTTGGTTTAAATACACTTAATGTGCAAAACTAACGTGCCCAAGGTGGGATTGGGACCGTGTGGTCCCCGACTTATAAACAGGATAGCTGTGAATAGCGCTTAAAACAAGCTATTTAGCGCAACTCACTCACTTGCTTTTTCGCGGCTTGCTCTTCGGCAGATGCCTTGAAATATACCTCGGAAAGGTCGCGGTATTCCATCGCGTTTTGAGGAAAGTTGCGCACGTTGGGCGCCAACAAGCGCGTGAACTCTTCGTAATAGATGGGCAAAATGGCCGCATCGTCCAAAGCAATTTGATCCGCCAATCGGTACAAACGAAAACGGTCTTCTTGATCAGAAGCCATCATCGCTTCTTTGAAAACAGAATCGTATTCAGCGTTTTGGTAGCGAACCGAGTTCACATAGGCTTTTTCGTCACCGTCCAGGGGCACATGTTCGCCCAACAAAAGGTTGAGAAATGTCTCAGGATCCGGGTAGTCGGCAATCCAGGCTTCCCGCCAAAAGAGCGATCTCCCAGATTCGGTATTGTCGAGGTATTGCGCCATCGACATTTCGTTGAGTTCTACCTCAATGCCCAGGTTTTCCTGAAGCATTTTTTGCACCACCTCAGCAATCAACACATTGTTTTGCCCTCCTCGGTTGAGCTCCATGGTCAATTTTGGAAAACCTTCTCCGTTGGGAAAACCGGCATCGCTCAGCAATTCCTGAGCCCGCTCGGGACTGTAGGTATATCCTTTCAACCGACTGCTCTGGTATTTCTGAAATACAGGCGGAACGATGCCATAAATGGCGGGTTCTGCATCGCCTTGCAGTGCGTACTCTACGATTTCATCACGGTTGATGGCGTAGTTAAAAGCTTGCCGCACCCGAACGTCTTTAAAAGGCTCCAGTTGGTGTTGAAATCCGTAGTACTGGCTGCCCATGGCCGTGGTGGTCTGAATATCATAATCGGGGTGTTTTCCGCTGCGGGCATCTTCCAATTCTCCTGCAATTTCGTCGAGCATTTCGAGGGGCAAGGTAAACACCATGTCGAGGTTGCCTTTGCGGAAATTGAGCAGCTCAATTTTTTTCTCTTTTTCGAAGGTAAAGCGCACCCGATCCAGGTAAGGCAAGGCGTTGCCAAATTCGTCTTTACGCCAATAATTGGCGTTTCGAGCTAAAATAACCGCTTCGTTTTCTTTCACGGTTTTCATCACGAAGGGACCGGTACCAATGGTTTTGGTTCGAACTTCGTCTCCGTATTTTTCTACAGCTTCTTTTGGAAACACCCAGCATCCTGGTTGGCCCAAAATGTTGAGAAATCCGCCAAAGGGAGTGATCAGGTCGAGTTGAAGGGTGTAGTCGTCAATTACTTTCACGCCACTCACCCCCTCTTCTAAAGGTTGACCGGTTTTCGTGGAGGCAAAATATTCGTTGGCTCCTTTTACCCGGTCTTTAAAGAGAAAGAAGACCTGATTGTTGGCGTGGTAAGTGCAAAGTTGTTCGAAACAATATTGAAAGTCGCGTGCGGTCACTTCCCGGCCTTTTCCCTCAGCAAAACAAGCGTCATCGTGAAAGAGAACGCCTTTGCGAAGGTGAAAGGTAATGGAGTTGGCATCTTGGTTTAACTCCCAACGTTCAGCGAGGCTGGGTTCAACCATCAACGTTTTTTGGTTGAATTTCACCAAGCCTTCAAACACCTGATTGGCGATGCGATGGGCAGTAGCTTCGGTTATATTTAAGGGAAAGAGGCTTCGGAAACCTTCTACTTCGTTGATTCGAAATACACCTCCATAAGTCACGCCTCCACGGGCTTCACGGACTTTTTTGGGTTCTTTGGCAGTATCTCCACAAGCAGTAATTGTGAAAACCAAGACCAAAAATCCGAGTGCTATCGGCTTCATGCTGTTGTGTTTCAGTTCGGTTGATAGACAAGGGCCAGGAGGCCTTATACTTTATTTACAAGCAAATGGTTTCAAGTAGGGATGGAAAGATACAAGAATTCGATTGTGGAGAACCCTCGTATGGTATTAACAAACGAACCGTCAAAAAGATTTGACCAAACGGCTTCCCTCTATTCGCTTGATTTAGTGCAGGTTTTTGTATAATGATGTTCTCGCTTCTGCGTTTTAGCACCGAAGCGGGTGTATGGTTCTGATTCCTTTATTTTGTAATTCGGGAATAGCATTTCGACTTCAAATTCAAGCGCTTGATATCCTTTTACCGTGCTTTGCTGTTGATTGCTGTGCTCCTTTGGGGTTCTCAGGGACTTTCCCAACGGCTCACCAACCTGCGGCAAACAACCATTCCCTTGAGTACCGATACGGTAACTCTCGACTCCCTGAGCCTCGTTCCGGGTTCGGTGGTGGTGCGCTTGCAGTCGGATACGATCAATACTGACCGCTATTGGCTTGATGAGGCCAACGGAAAATTGATCTGGAAACCCGATCAACGTCCAGAAGGCGCCACGGCTTGGGTGGTTTACCGGGTATTTCCGGTTCGTCTTACGGCTCCATATCAACACAAAGACTCTAAACTAATTGAGCCAGATGCTACCGGGGCGGTCAACCCTTTTTCTTACACTTCAGTTCCGCAAACCAACGGAACTTTTACCCTTCGGGGCCTCGACAAGCGGGGAAGCATCTCACGGGGAGTAAACTTTGGCAACAACCAAGACCTGTCAGTAAATTCTAACCTCAACCTCGAACTGTCGGGCAGGCTCAACGAGCGGGTAAGTGTGGCTGCGGCCATTTCTGACAACAACATCCCCATTCAACCGGAGGGTAACACCCAACAATTGCAAGAGTTTGATCGGGTGTACATCACTTTGTTTGATCAGAAATCGAGCCTTACTGCCGGTGATTTTCAATTGGACCGGCCGGAGAGTTATTTTCTCACCTACCTCAAAAGAGCACAAGGGGCCACTTTTCAGAGTCGTTTTTCGCTTTCGCGCACGGATACCTTAAAACACCGGATGCGGGTGCAGGCCAGTGGAGCCATCTCCCGGGGAAAGTTTGCCCGCAACATTATTCAAGGGGTGGAAGGCAATCAGGGGCCTTATCGCCTTCGTGGCAATCAAAACGAAACGTTTATTGTGGTGCTTTCCGGTACTGAACGGGTTTTCATCGATGGCCGCTTGCTCACCCGTGGCCAGGAACAAGATTATGTGATCAACTACAATACCGCTGAGCTCACGTTTACTGCCAAGCAGTTGATTACTAAAGACAAGCGCATCATTGTGGAATTCCAATATTCGGATCAAAATTATGCGCGATCGCTCATCCATTTTTCGGACGAGTACCAAACGGATAAGCTGCAATTGCGCTTTCACCTGTATTCGGAGCAAGATGGCCGTAACCAACCTCTACAGCAATCTTTGGACGATAATCGAAGGGAGGTGCTGCGCAATGCTGGTGACAGCACCAATCTGGCATTGGCTCCCGGCATCGACTCGGCCGATTTTGATCCTTCGGAAATCTTGTACGAGCGCATCGACACTACGGTGAATGGGGTGACCTATGCCAATGTCTACGAATTTTCAACCGACTCTACGGTGCAGTTGTACCGGCTTACCTTTTCGGAAGTGGGACAAGGCAACGGCAATTACCTGCTGGACCAGAGCCTGGCCAACGGTAGGGTGTACCAATGGGTGCCGCCCGATTCGACGGGGCGGCCTACGGGCAATTTTGCTCCGGTAGTGCAACTCATTCCTCCCAGCCAAAACCAAATGGTGACGCTGGGCGGGGTTTATCAGTTTTCGAAAAACACCCGCTTGAGTTTTGAAGGTGCCTTGAGCAACAACGACCTCAATACGTTTTCCAGCCGCGATGCTTCGGACGATCAGGGCTTTGCATTGAAGATGAATTTTCAAAACGCAAAACGCCTCGGAAAATCCGATTCGGCTGGATGGCAGTTGGTCTCCAATGTGGGCTATGAATACCTGAGCGATAATTTTTCGGCCATTGAGCGTTTCCGGTCGGTGGAGTTTGATCGGGATTGGAATGTGCGTAACCTGAATTTGGTATCGGAACAATTGGTAACCGATGCCAGCCTGGAAATTCAAAAGGTGGGCCTGGGAAGGCTTAGCTATGGGCTACAATCGTTCAACAGTGCGGCCGAGTACCAGGCTTTGCGTAATCATCTGCGGTTGATCGTCAACCGACCTGCTACGAAGATCAACTACCGCGTTAGCCGCATGACTTCGGATGGCAAACGGAGCAATACAGCCTTTTTTCGGCACAACACCCTGGCACAAAAAAAACTGCTGGACTGGCTGGTGATTGGATATCGGGACGACCTTGAGGACAACAAAATTCGCAACCCGACAACCGACAGCTTGCTGGCTTCGAGTTACTCTTTTTGGGAATGGGAGTTGTTTGCCACCAAGGCAGACACGACGGGCAACAACTACCGGGTGAACTACACCCAACGCTATGACGAGGCACGCAACAACAACCAGGTGAGCCTGGCTACTTTTGGGGAAAGCGTGGGCTTGAGTTTTGACCTGGTGAAAAACCCCAAGAGTGTGCTCCGGGGGAAAACGTCTTACCGGTCGCTGACCATCAAAAACGAAGAGATCACCAATCAAACGCCCGACAACACTTTTCTCAACCGCCTGGAGTACAATGTTAAGCTGTTCAAAGGTTCCATTTCGTCCAATTCCTTCTTCGAAATTGGTTCGGGCCTGGAAGCCCGGCGGGAGTTTACCTACATCGAAGTTACTTCTGGTCAAGGGGCGTTCACCTGGACGGACTACAATGGCAACAACCAGCAGGAATTGGACGAATTTGAGGTGGCGGTATTTCAGGATCAGGCCAATTTCATCAAGGTGTTCACTCCGACCGACGATTACGTGAAAACGTTTACCAATCAATTCAATCAGGTATTCTTTTTTCAGCCGGCCGCCGTATGGAACAACAAAAAAGGGTGGCGCAAAGTGGTATCGAAGTTTTCGGATCAGGTGGCCTACCGCATTGACCGAAAAACCAACCAGGAGGAGTTTTCGTCTCGCTTGAACCCGTTTGAAACAGCCATTGCCGACACGAATCTGCTGGCCCTGAATTCATCGTTTCGCAACACATTTTATTTCAACCGGTCGCATCCCATTTTCGGAGCCGAACTCAATTCGCAGGATATCCGAGGGAAAACCTTGCTCACCAACGGTTTCGAATCGCGGAGCAATCGGTTTCAGGAACTCCGTAGCCGTTGGAACCTGAGCCGGATTTTTACCATGCAACTGGACCTGCTGCTGGGCAAGAAGGTGAATGAATCGGATTTCTTCTCCAGTCGGAACTACGAGATCGACTTTTCCGCCATTGAACCCAAATTCACCTGGCAACCCGGTACTACTTTTCGCGGCTCGGTGCGCTACCGCTATGAGGTGAAGGACAATGCCGAAAGCTTGGGTGGAGAGAGCACGCTCAATCAAACTTTTGGCGCGGATATCAAATACAACTCAGTAGGAAAAGGCAGCCTGACTTCTGAGGTAAATTTTGTTCAAATTCGCTACGATGGAGCGGTAAACAATGCTGTTGCTTTTGAAATGCTGGATGCGCTGCAACCGGGTCAAAACATCACCTGGACCATCAATTACCAACGCACCTTGGCCGAATACCTGCAACTGAGCCTCAACTACAACGGAAGAAGTTCGGAAGGAACACCGGTCGTACACGCCGGTGGTGTTCAGGTGCGGGCCTTTTTCTAAAGCTGGCTTCGGATTATTTCAACGAAAATTTAGTGGTACCAATCAGCATCTCGTCTACGTAGGCAGCTACTTCATATTCGCCGGCCGGCAATGCAGATTTTACTTCCCAATACATGCAAAGGGGCAGTTCCTGATTTTGATAATCTACCACCTTTTTAACGCTGTACAGACCGCGCACGCCTTCGTAATCGAACAGGTTTTTTTCGTCCTCGCCCAGGGAGAGAATCTTCCCGTCGGGCGTTTGTATCCGGAGGTAAACGATTTTTTTACCCGGCTCGAGCACTTCGTTGCGGCTCAGCGAAAGGCAGGTTTTGATCTTTTCGGCTTTGATGGCTTTGGTGGTGGGTCGGTGTACTCCATTGCTTTTCACCCGCTGGGCGATGCTCACCATTTCCATGGCCTCTAGCTTAGAGCCGATTTTCACTTTCTCTGCCAGGCTTTCTTTTTCCGATTCCAGGTTGGAAGTGCGTTGCTTTTCGCTGGAAAGCGCCCTTTCTACCTGACTTTTTTCTTCCCGGAGGGTGATGTTCAAGGTGTTGAGTGAGTCGATGGTATGGAGGTAGCCTTTCATGATCTCGCGCAATGTAGCAGCCTCTTTCTTTAACTTGTAGATGATGTAAGCATCGTCTTTGTGCTTCTCTGCTTCTTTTAAAAGCTCGGCAATGTGTACCCGCTGAGAATCGATTTCGGCTTGCAAGGCTTCGTTATCGGTTTGGAGGGTTCCAAATTCCTCTTGGAGGTCCGTCAATTGATCCACTACCAAGGCTTTTTCCTGCTCGGTGTTGGCACAATCTTCCAAAATGGTGACTTTCTCCTTTTCCAGTTCCTGGTTTTTAAAGGTCATGAAAATGGCAAACCCGGCCAGCAGCACAAGTGCTACCGGGTAAATGATGTCTAAGGGCCTGCGGCCTTTGGGTGCGTTTCCTGGCTTATTTTCCATATATTTAAGATTCCCCGGTTGCGTACAAATTAACTCAGACCAAGCTTTATTCACAAATGCTTGCGGACTTTATTTCGCTTATTTACCCACGTCTCTGTGTGGGTTGTGGTCAGGCCTTGTTGCGGCACGAACCATCAGTTTGCACCATTTGTCGGTATAGCCTTCCCCGAACCCGCTTTCACGGTGATCCGGAAAATCCGGTCAACAAATTGTTTTGGGGAAAAGTGGCCATAGAAAGGGCCACAGCTGGCTATCATTTCCGAAAAGGAAGTAAAGTACAACGGTTGATTCACCAATTGAAGTATAAGGACCGGCCAGAAGTAGGCCGTACGTTGGGACTTTTTTTGGGGGAGGATTTGAAGAAAGATGCCCATTTTTCAACCGTTGACCTGGTGATTCCTGTACCCTTGCATCCACGAAAAAAACGCAAACGGGGCTACAATCAGAGTGACTTCATCGCCGAAGGAATGGCGGACGGTTTGGGCATTGTCTCTGAGAACCAACTGCTATATCGGGCCATTGCCAATACTTCTCAAACACGCAAAGGCCACTACGAACGGTGGCAAAATGTTGCTTCTATTTTTAAGATCAACGAAAAGAAAGCGGTGGATCATAAGCATTTTTTGTTGGTAGATGATGTGGTGACCACCGGTTCTACCCTCGAATCGTGTGCCGCCACTTTGCTGAGCCTGCCGGATTGTAAGGTGAGCATTGCTACCCTGGCGGTAACCGATTAAGAGCGGTTGGCTTTTACTATCTTTGGCGCTCCCCAAAAACGGGTACTGTGGCCGAATCTTTATTTGTAGACCAACACGCCAGCAAGGCAGAAAAATACCACGCTTTGCTTCCCCAATTACAAGCTCTTGTGGCGGGTGAAACCGATTTGATTGCCGGTATTGCCAACCTCATGGCCGGACTTAAAACCGGAATGGGGTTTTTCTGGGTAGGCGTGTATTTTGTGAAGAACGATCAACTGGTATTGGGTCCCTTCCAAGGCCCGGTGGCGTGCACCCGAATTGGTTTTGGGCAAGGTGTTTGCGGAAGCGCGTGGCAACAAGCTCAAACGATCGTGGTAAAAGACGTAGAACAATTCCCCGGGCACATTGCCTGTAGCTCCGATTCCAAGTCGGAAATCGTGTTGCCTGCTCAGGGACCGGACGGAAGGGTAGCGCTGGTGCTGGATGTGGACAGCGATCGCTTGGCAGATTTTGACGAAACCGATCAGCAAGCCCTGGAACAGGTGATTGCGCTGATTGAAGATTTGCTGAAAGCGTGAAAAACCTTTTTAAGTACACCTTGGGGTTCTTTCTGTTGCTCTTACTCGGTGCATGCGCCAAGCAAGTAGCACCCACTGGTGGGCCCAAAGACACCGATCCTCCAAAAATTGAAAGTAGCGAACCGCTCAATTACTCCACCAATTTTGTGGGAGTGACCATCAAGTTGCAATTTGACGAATTTGTGGTGGCGCGCAACTTCAAGGAGCAATTGGTGGCCTCGCCTCCATTTCGGGAGACTCCGGAGTTGAAAATCAAAGGAAAAACCGCGACCCTTCTCATCAAAGACACCTTGCGGGAAAACACGACCTACACCATCAACTTTGGAAGTGGGATCGTAGACCTGACTGAGGGCAACCCATTGGACAGTAATATTTTTGTGTTCAGTACGGGCGATTACCTCGATTCGCTTTCCTTTTCAGGGAATGTGCGGCAGGCGTTTGACCTGAAACCCGCCGAAGAGGTGTATGTGATGATGTACGACGACCCATCAGACAGCATTCCCTGCAAGGAGCGCCCCACGTATTTTACCAAAGCAGACAAACAGGGGAATTTTACTTTCAACAACCTTGCGAGTGGCGATTATCAATTGTTTGCCTTGCAAGATGCCAACAACAACTATTTGTTTGACCAACCTAACGAAGCCATTGCTTTTCCAGGTCCATCAATTGATCCTGCTCAGCCCGATACCGTCCCAATCCAACTCAACATGTTTCAGGAAGATTCGGAAAAACAATACGTGAAGCGGGCCAAAGCAGAGCATTTTGGCAAGTTGATGTTTGTGTTCAACCGGCCTTCTGACGAATTGCGCATTCAACCGACCAATTACAGCGGCAAAAAGGCATGGTACATCGAGGAGCGCCTCACCAACGGAGATTCAATCGTGTTGTGGTTGACGGATGTGGTGCCCGACACCTTGAACTTTGTGCTCTACGACGGTAACACTGCATTGGACACCGTTAAAATCTCCATTCCTGAGCGGAAAACGCAAGTGAAAGGAAAGTTGAAAAAGAACCAGGTTTCTCTCAGCCTGAAAAGCAATCATAAGGGCGGGGGCTATCCTTTCTTCAAAACCTTGCGGTTCATCGCTTCCAATCCGGTAAAGTCTTATCCTGAAGAAATCACACTTATGGAAGACAGCGTGGCCATTCAGGTTCCTTTTCGACAAATTGATCCGGCACTTCGCAAGTTTGAAGTGGACTATGCCTTTAAACAAGAGGTGAAGTATGAGGTTAAATTCCCTCCGAACAGTTTCACCGATATCTTTAACCTGAACAACGACTCTTCCAAGGTGAAGTTCACCACCAAGACGGAGCGCGACTATGGACAGTTTGTTTTAGAGTTTCAGGGCCCTGATAAGGATCATCCCTACATTTTGCAACTCTTAACCGAAAGGGGCGACCTGGTGCAAGAACGCGTCATTGGATCCAATACCAAATTGGATTTCCTCAACCTGGATCCGGGAAAATACCGCCTAAAGCTCATCTACGATGTGAATGGAAACGGAGAGTGGGACACGGGAAGCTACGGAGAGAAACGACAGCCGGAGAAAATCATTTTCTACCAAGAGCCGCTTGAAGTACGTGCCGGTTGGGACCTTGACATCAGCTGGACCGTTACCACCGAAGGCTAACCTCCTCTTGATAGAAAATAAACTGCGGATTAATGGCGGATTACTTTTCGGACCGTTTTTCCGCTGTCAGATGTTAGACTCAAAAAATAAATCCCCGGATCGTTTAGTTCCACAAAGTATTGTTGCCTGTTAACAATGCGCTCGCTGTAAACCACTTGCCCATTCATGTTTAGAAGTTCTACTAAAACGTCTTGTGGATTGTCTTGGAACTGAACTTCAACCATCCCGTTTACGGATGGATTTGGGAATATTTTTATGTCGTTTGCCTCAGTCTTTGTTCCCTCACTGACATTGGTTGGAATTATTTCATTGAACACGCCGTCTCCCCAATGTAGTTGACCGAACTGCATGCAAATCAAGACAATGTGGCCGTAATCGTTGATGCCCACTCCCGAGGGTAGATTAAAGGTCATAGCACCTGACGAGTAGTTGAGCCCACTTATTGTCCCAATATTTTCTACGAGCAGCATTCCAGTAGTGTCAATAGGAGTTGTGTAGTCGTTGTTATTGGTCAAAAACACATGAACGTCAAAAACATTGGTTTGAGTCAGATAATTGGTGTCAAACCGTAGGTTGAGAGAATTGTCGTCGTACAATTCCAGGTACACATCTCCTTGGAGGGCATAATCACCATCCATTAGCGATGCTTTTCTGACATCTACCAAATTTTGACTCATCGCAAAATGAGCAGAAAATAACAAGAGAAGTATCAATGCATTTTTCATGATTACTATCCGGAATTTTTTACGGTTAAAAACAACGCTAAACCAAACGCTTTTCCTTATTCGATTGCTTTTGTTAACACCAGGTATTGAACGCATTGCTTGCAAAAGGGGGAAAACAACAGGTTTTACCAATACTGCCTGTATACTCCAACTTATAGATAAAGGGTTACAGTAATAAGGGGCATTCCATTAGTCGGAAGGAAACCTTTCGAGTGAATGTTGGAGTTCAATCAAGGTTTAGATGTGTTCATCTGAATGGGATTCAACCTAGTAAAAAATGCACCTCTCACAAAAACTATCCATAAAAAAGCCCTAAACAAAGCAAAGGATGTCTTCACACTGCATTTCTAGCTGAATTTAAAAGTTAGCGCACCGCAGAATTCCTTCACATAAAATGAACCTTGTTCTTCTTAAAAGCTTCACTCCCACCGGCTCTAATTACCCGGTGCCGGATACCTGCCAAATGGGCAAGTGTCGCACTATTGAAAACAGGAGGTAATTGCTGATCCAAAGTCAATGAGGCGTTTTAACAGCGTTAGCATTGTAGACTACACAAGTTTACAATTGAGGGTTTTTTACTCGAATTTTATGATTTACTGCGGCTTTTGATTCAGTGGTTCACTATTTGAGCCCTCGTGATTTCACGGTCCACGAGGGCGATTGGGATTATCCGTATGCGGCTATGGTTGACGTTTGGTTTCCACCTGACGGTCGCCCAACTGAAAGAAAGATCACAGAAATGTTTTATCAGGTTGAAGGATGGATGCATTGATTTCAACCGCAAATGCACTTTTTTAAAACAGCAAGCGCTTTTTGGCGCAGGAATTTCAAGGCATTGTCTCCTAAGAAGCACCACTAACAACCGTGAAAAGATGAATCGACTCAAAATTCTACCCCTGGCCCTTGTGGCCTTCGCTGCCCTTTTTGTGGCTTGCAACAACGACGACGACAATGGCACTGCCTCCACTTCCACTCCAACCAATGGCACTCTGCATCAGGCTTTCTCTGAATTTTCCAGTGACAACGTAACCGTTTATCTCGACGGGGATGAGGTTGTGATCGAAACCAATGGGCAACCCAACCACACTTCTCCTTATTGGTCGAGTACCAATTCACGCATGGGCACCCCGGCAGCATCGGCGGATCATCCTTTGTTTGTGGCCCCTACCGTCACCAGTTATGACGATATGGCCCCTGGAAACATTGATGATTTTAATGGGAGCTATACTCTGCGCGTACCCGTTTCCGCAGAGAAAGCCAGCTCTACAAGTTCCACGGGATTGGGCGCTATCGGAATTGCAGTAAGCGGTGGTGTGATCTACAACGATGAAGAAGGGCCTAATGTGCCTTTGGACAATGCGGCTCCATCCCTGGATTATTCGGGCGCACACACGGGCCCACAATCCTACCATTACCACTTGGAACCCAAAGCCTGGTCTAACGACGACGATGCCCTCATTGGAATTATCTCCGACGGTTTTTTTCTTTACGGCCGAAGAGACTATCCATCGGGCGCCTACCCTACCGATTTAGATGCTTCTGGTGGGCACTTTGGTCCTACGCCACACAATGCTGATGGTGAGTATCACTACCACGTTCAAAACGATTTGTACCTGAACCTGTATTACATCCTATTTCCGGGCGACTATCAAGGCACTCCCAATGCGATTCGATAAGCTGATTGGTATCCTTCTTGTTTTATGGAGTGGCGGCTGTCACTCTCCAGAACCAGATGCATCAAATGTGGCGGTTCCAGACCGAAAGGTGGCCGTTGCTTCCCTGGTGCTGCAACCTGAGCAAGGGCTCTTTTTCTATGAAGGAGTACCCTTTTCCGGTACCGCCTCCGCTCAATACGCCAACGGATCACCTTCTGCGTCTACGCAATACCTTTTTGGGAAAAAACACGGTGTGCACCAACAGTGGTTTCCCAATGGGCAATTGAGTTTCCAAAGCGAATACCAGCACGGCAAAAAGCACGGCACCACTACTTCTTGGTGGCAAAATGGCCAAAAGCGGAGTACAACCCCTTTCAAAAGTGGTGTAGTCCACGGCCAGGTGTTGCAATGGTACAAAAGCGGCACCTTGTTCAAGCGCTTGCATTTGGAAGAAGGGAAAGAAAATGGCTTGCAACAATCTTTCCGTGAAAACGGCAAACTGTTCAGCAATTACGAAGCAAAAAACGGCCGCGTGTTTGGTTTAAAAAGGGCGGGCCTCTGCTATCAATTGGACGATGAAGAGATTCAGCTTTAGACTTGGCTTGGGTTTGCTGCTGCTCGGAGCGTGTTCTACACCTCAGAAAGAAGTAGACAGTCGGGTAGAAACCCTTCCTTTCTACAACGAAGCCAGTTTTACTCCCCATTGGATCTCGCCCGAAGCCGCCCGAAAGGCTTCGTTTCACCAGGTTGCTCCTTTCCAATTGGTCAACCAGGATGGGGATACGCTCACTGAGGCCACGTTTGCCGGAAAGATTTACGTCACCGATTTCTTTTTTACTTCCTGCCCGGGCATTTGCCCTAAGATGACCCGCAACATGAAAGTGTTGCAAGAAGAATTTAGGGAAGACAAGGAAGTGTTGCTCTTGTCCCACTCCGTTACCCCCAAGCGCGATTCGGTTTCAGTGTTGAAAGCGTATGCCGACAACCACGCCATCGTATCTGGAAAGTGGCATCTGGCAACCGGCAGTCAGGACGAAATTTACCATTTGGGTCGACAAGAATATTTTGTGGAGGAAGACCTGGGCTTACTAAAGGAAGCAGATGCGTTTTTGCACACCGAAAATTTTGTACTCATCGACCGGAACCGCTACATCCGTGGGATATACAACGGACTGAACCGCACCTCGGTACAGCAACTGATCGCTGACATTCGCACCTTGAAAGGCGAACACTGAGCAAAGTAAACACCCTTCTGCTTGGGCCTTTTTCGGCGAATTCGTTTCTTCCTAAAAATATGCTATCCAAAGTTTCCGCTGAGGTACTGAAACTACTTTCAAAACCGCCCCAATTTGCGATCCCTGAACTGGTAGACGTACCATTTGATAAGTCGCACCCCCAAAAACGACCCGTAAAATACACGGGCCAACTCCCAGAGGTGGGTGGCATTTATGCTTTCTGGCTGGATAATCAAGATCAAATAGCCGCCAGCTTGAGGCGAAAATTGCACCTAAAGGGACCCGCTGGCCAAAAGAAGGTTTGGATTGAAACATGCTGGCACTTGCCTGAAAAACAGCCTCCATACATCCTGCTCTACGTGGGCAAATCCACCAACTTAAAAAATCGATTTGGCTTGCACCTGAAACTGCAAACCGAAAAATGGCAATACCCTACAAATGGAAGCCTATATAAGCCTACTACTTCTTGTCAGCTTCGATCTGGTATTGAACACCTGATCAGCCAACAGCCCAACCTCCACTTTTTCCCATTCATCAAAGAACGGCTACGGTACTCCTACGTTAGAGTGGACCGGTTTGAAGATCGGTTCTACGCAGAAGATGCAGCCATTGGGCTGGGCAGGCCTTGGTTCAACCTTGATTCGGAGCGCTAAACGCCGGAAGCGTGGCATTGCATTTATTGATTCGTACCTTGTCACGGTTGTTTTTCTATTCTTCTAACCATGTCCTTCTACCAAAAAGTAGCCGAAGTAGGTTCCAAATTCATTCCGCGTCATAAGCTATTTCAACACGGGTTCAACCTTTCTCCGATGTACCGCCGAAGTACCGGTCGCATCATTTATGTAGAAGAAAACCTCATGCGCATTCGCGTGAAGCTACCCATCAGCTGGAAAAACCGGAATTATGCCAACACCATTTTTGGAGGCAGCATGTTTTCGGCGGTGGATCCCATTCCCATGGTGCAGTTGATTCAACTGTTAGGCAAAGGGTATGTGGTGTGGGACAAAGCGGCCCAGATTCAATTCAAACGACCGGCTCGGGAGCATTTATACGCCGAGTTTGTGTATTCCGAATCGGAGGTAGAAGACATACGAAAACAGGTGGAAAGAGACCGGGAGGTAGTTTTTGACAAATTGACTCAACTCACGGATAAGGATGGGAAAACTGTTTTTTGCGAGGTGACCAAAACCATCTATGTTGCCGATAAGGAATATTACAAGCGGAAACGGGCGGCCAAAAAGCAGTAAAGCGATGGGTGTTTACCCAAGGGTAAAATCATCGGCATCCAGCCCTACTGGAAACTTTACCCGAAAATCGTTGAGGGCTTCCGCGCTTAACACTGCGGTCTTAACACCGGTTTCGTTGGTTTCAAATTCCATCAAGTCGGCTCCTTTCGGAGAAATCACGGCCGAGTCACCTGCGTAGGCAATGCCTTTCCCGTCTTCTCCTACCCGATTGACACCTAATACATAAACCTGGTTTTCGTGCGCACGCGCCCGCAACAAGGTTTGCCAGGCGGTTCGGCGAGCGGCTGGCCAGTTGGCCACGTAAATCAGCACATCGTAGGCTGCGGCTCCGTTTTCATAACGGTTGCGGCTCCAAACAGGGAACCGAAGGTCGTAGCAGATCAACGGACAAATGCGCCATCCGCGCCACTCTACAACCAGTTGGGCGGTGCCTCCTTCAAAATGTGCATCTTCTTCGGCCATGCGAAACAAGTGGCGCTTGTCGTAGGTTTGAAAATGCCCGTCGGGCTGCATCCAGATCAAACGGTTGAAGTAGTTGCCTCCCTCTTCCACAATGATGCTCCCGGTTACTACGGCATCCAGGTCTTGGGCCGTTTGAACCATCCAACCCAAAGTGGGGCCGTTCAACGGTTCAGCCAGGCGAGCTGAGTCCATAGAAAATCCTGTGGTAAACATTTCGGGCAGCACCACCAGATCTGTTTTTCCGGCTAACGGACGAATCAGGTCGCTTAGGTGACGGTAGTTTTCTTCCGGGTTTTCCCAATGCAAGGGCGTTTGCACCAGACTTACCTTCAGATCACTGCTGAGGGACATTGGAACTAAATTTTGTTCAGAATCTCGGCGGCTTGGGCCAAGGTTTCTTCCTGCTTGGCGAAGCAAAAACGCAAGACTTTGTGGTCGACCCGGCTGTGGTAGAAGACCGAAACCGGAATGGAAGCGACTTTCATTTCTTTGGTAAGGCGCACGGCATAATCCGTATCGGATTCCTCTGAAATGGCACTGTAATCCAGCAATTGAAAATAAGTTCCCTTGCTGGCAAGGGCTTTAAACCGGGAGGGCGCCACGGCATCCAAGAAGAAATTGCGCTTTTCCTGATAGTTGGCTGCCAATTCGAGGTAGTGGCTTTCGTCTTTCAGAAATTCGGCCAGCGCCAGTTGCATCGGGGTGTTGCAAGTAAACACATTGAACTGATGTACTTTTCGAAATTCAGCCATCAGGTTGGCCGGAGCCAGGCAGTAGCCCATTTTCCAGCCCGTGCAGTGAAAGGTTTTCCCGAAAGAGGCCACTACAAAACTGCGGTCTGCCAGTTTGGGGAAGCGTGCTACACTTTGGTGCTTAGCTCCGTCGAAAACAATGTGTTCATATACTTCATCACTCAATACCGTGATGTCGTTGCCGTTGGTGAGCCGCTCCAATTGCGACAGGTCCTCTTCCCGCAACACACTTCCTGTGGGGTTGTGCGGAGAGTTGATGAGGATCATCCGGGTTCGGCGGGTCACTACTTTTTTAACTTCATTCCAATCGATGGTGTAGTCGGGTGCCTTAAGCTGCACGTAAATCGGTTTGCCGCCGTTGAGCTCCACAACCGGTGCATAAGAATCATACGCCGGTGTAAAAAGGATCACCTCATCGCCTTCTTTCACAATGGCGGTGATGGCGGTAAACAAGGCTTGGGTCGCTCCGGCAGTAACCGTCACTTCGGTATCCGGATCGTATTGTGTTCCGTGAAGCTTGTGGGTTTTTTCTACAATTTGTTCCCGCAAGGAGGGCACACCTGCCATAGGAGCATATTGGTTATAACCCTTGCGCATGAAGTACTCGACAAGGTCGAGCAACTTGGGATGAACGGGAAAATCGGGATAACCTTGAGAAAGGTTAATCGCTTGTTCTTCAAAGGCTAACTGAGACATCACCGTAAAAATGGTGGTGCCTACTTTTGGCAGCTTCGAACCAATGGTGTTGGGATACTTAGGCATTGTATTGGTGGGGAGCCAAATTTTTGGGAGTTAAAAGTAACCATAATATTTGCGGTATGCCGAACAAAAGTGGCTTTTGCGGGTATCTTTCTTTGAAATGGAAGTAGACGAAAAACGCGTAATCGAACTGCGCTACATCTTGCACGAGAACGATGCCAATGGTGAGGTATTGGAAATAATGGATGCTCAGTATCCTCTAAGGGTGCTTTTTGGCTCGGGAGCCTTGCTTCCGGCTTTTGAAGAAAACATTCAATTTCTGGAAGAAGGTCGCCGGTTTCAGTTTCGGCTGCCAGCGGTAGACGCTTACGGCCTGGCAGAACCCAGTCAATTTGTTCAGGTATTTCGAGATGATGTGGAGGAGGACCCTAATTTTCCCCTTGATGTGTTTCAAGAAGGAGACTCGCTGTTACTCAACACGAATGACGGCCGGCAATTGGCCGGGCGCTTGTCGCAAATTACCCCGGTTTACCTCGTAGTGGATTGCAACCACACCATGGCTGGAAAAGACCTTTATTTTGACGGTCAGGTGCTCCACGTGCGGCCGGCCCGCCATGAGGAATTGATTGCCAACCGCTACATCGAGCCCAACGGATTCCGGTTTTAGGCAGAGCAGAATACCTGGGAACTCATTTCCGCGTTGTTCTCCCATGTCCCTTCATTTTTGTCAGGGTAGACCATTAGGAGTGTTTGGCCTCCTTTTATGGTTGCTCTCATATCCTGCCTTTTCGCAAGACACTCTGTCGCAAAACCAAATAGACGAATATGGGTCTGCGGTATTGAAATTTCTTTCCCATCATTATGTCCCCACTCCCAAACTTAGGCGACAATGTGGAGCAAAGATAGAGCGATGGATGTCTGCCTTTTCCGATTCTTTGCAACTCCCAACGGACTTGTCTTTCCCAATGGTTCAACTCAACTGGTATGAAGGGCAAGCAGCATTCATTGGAAAACGAATCTTAGAAGACGGACAACCTCCTCCAAACAGCAGAAAAGATCGAAAATGGATGGCTCCGTTTCTTGCCACGGAAAGTCTGCTAACAACTTATACCCGGTTTCACCATGCTGTCCTTGACCTAGAAATGCGAATTAAATTTGAATTCAACGTTGAAGGAAAACTGTTGCATGTCAATCTGAGGGAAATGCCTGGAAAAGACAAATGGAATGTGCCTCATTCCAAATTGTATTTTCTTTCCCTTCAACCCGGGCGCGATTTCTCGTGGTGATAGAGGTCTTCACCTAACTTTTAAGCCAAAAAAAGGGCTAACTCTTTCGAATCAGCCCTTAAAGAAAACGTTTTGGTAGGCTTAGCTTTTGGTGGTACTGGCCAGCAAGAACTCGCGGTTCATTCGGGCCACATTCTCCAAAGAGATTCCTTTCGGACACTCTACAGCACAGGCGCCTGTGTTGGTGCAGTTTCCAAAGCCTTCCAGGTCCATTTGTTTCACCATGTTGACTACCCGTTCTTTGGCCTCGGGCTTACCTTGCGGTAAGAGCGAAAGCTGGGAAATCTTGGCACTGGTGAAGAGCATGGCCGAAGAGTTTTTACAAGTAGCTACGCAAGCTCCACAACCGATACAGGTGGCCGCATCAAAGGCAGCATCTGCATCTGATTTGGGAATAGGAATCGCGTTGGCATCCAGGGTATTTCCTGAAGTATTGACCGAAATGAAACCTCCGGATTGAATGATTCGGTCGAAGGCTGAGCGGTTGACCACCAAATCTTTGATGATCGGGAAAGCTGCCGCCCTCCATGGTTCGATATAGATGGTATCGCCGTCGTTGAAGGAGCGCATGTGCAATTGGCAGGTGGTAATTCCACGTCCTGGCCCGTGCGCTTCTCCATTGATGAACATGCTACAAGCTCCGCAAATACCTTCTCTACAGTCGTGGTCAAAGGCAACAGGATCTTCTCCCTTCTCAATCAGCTCATTGTTCAACACATCCATCATTTCCAAAAACGACATGTCTTCAGAAATGTCGTCTACCTGGTAAGTGGCAATCTTACCCTTCTCTTTCGGTCCGTTTTGCCGCCACACTTTCAAAGTCAGTTTCATACGGAGTGCTTTATCAGTTCTACATTCTACCCGGAGCTTACTTGTAGCTCCGAGTCTTCAATTCTACGTTGTCGAAAGTCAATTCAATAGCATGAAGCTTCGCATCGGTGGGATTCTCAAACCACTCCCAGGCAGATACGTAGCGGTAGTTTTTATCGTCTCTTAAGGCTTCGCCTTCTTCTGTTTGCATTTCTTCGCGAAAGTGACCACCGCAAGATTCGTTGCGGTCGAGGGCATCTTTACACATGAGTTCTCCTAATTCCAGGAAGTCAGCGACACGGCTGGCTTTTTCCAACTCAGGATTGAACTCATCTTCCTTACCTGGAACCCGCACATTCTTGTAGAAATCCTCGCGAAGTTCCTGAATCATGACAATGGCTTTTTTCAAACCTTCTCCTTCCCGGGCCATGCCGCAGTATTCCCACATGATTTTGCCCAATTGGCGGTGATAGTGGTCTACTGGTTTGGTCCCCGGATTGTTGACGAAGGCGCTCAAGCGTTCTTTCACCTCTTTTTCAGCAGCTTCAAACTCAGGAGAATCGGTCGAAATTGGACCGGTGCGAATATCGGAGGCCAGGAAGTCACCAACGGTGTAGGGTAATACAAAGTATCCATCGGCCAATCCTTGCATCAAAGCCGAAGCTCCGAGGCGGTTGGCTCCGTGATCGGAGAAATTAGCTTCACCACAAGCAAAACAACCGGGAACGGTAGTCATCAAATTGTAATCTACCCACAAACCGCCCATTGTATAGTGCACTGCCGGGAAAATCTTCATCGGCGTTTCGTACGGGTTGTCATCGGTGATTTTCTCGTACATCTGAAAGAGGTTACCGTATTTTGCGGCTACCACATCTTTTCCCAGCTTTTGCACCAATGCTTCATCATTGGAATCCAGGCCTTTGGTATTGGCTTCTACCTTACCGTAACGAACGATAGCAGAGCTAAAGTCGAGGAAGACAGCGTTTCCGGTTTTATTTACACCGTAACCTGCATCGCAGCGCTCTTTGGCTGCACGCGAGGCAACGTCACGTGGTACGAGGTTACCAAACGAAGGATATCGGCGTTCGAGGTAATAGTCGCGATCTTCTTCTTTGATCGCAGTGGGTTTGAGTTCGCCAGCTTGCACTGCTTTCGCATGCTCTTTGGTCTTAGGCACCCAAATACGACCATCGTTCCGAAGTGACTCAGACATCAGAGTAAGCTTACTCTGGTAGTCGCCTGAAACCGGAATACAGGTGGGGTGAATTTGAGTATAGCATGGGTTGGCCATGTAAGCACCTCTTTTGTGTGCTTTCCAGGCAGCGGTTGCATTGGAACCCATCGCATTGGTAGAAAGGTAGAATACGTTTCCGTAACCTCCGCTACACAACACTACCGCATGGGCGGAGTGGCGATCGATTTCACCAGTTACCAAATTGCGGGTAATGATTCCCCGTGCTTTTCCATCTACAATCACCATGTCCAGCATCTCATGACGGCTGAACATTTCAATTTTCCCTTTGGAAATTTGGCGCGACATGGCTGAATAGGCTCCCAACAACAATTGTTGGCCGGTTTGTCCTTTGGCGTAAAACGTACGTGATACCTGTACTCCACCAAAAGAACGGTTGTCCAGAAGGCCACCATAGTCACGCGCAAAAGGAACTCCTTGCGCTACACATTGGTCAATGATGTTGGTAGAAACTTCGGCTAAGCGGTAGACGTTAGCTTCACGCGAACGGTAATCACCACCTTTAATGGTATCATAAAACAAGCGATAGACGCTATCGCCATCGTTTTGGTAATTCTTTGCAGCGTTTATTCCCCCTTGAGCAGCAATGGAGTGAGCCCGGCGTGGGCTGTCTTGAAAACAAAATGCTTTGACATTGTACCCCATTTCGGCAAGCGAAGCAGAGGCAGAGCCTCCCGCCAAACCGGTACCAATCACAATGACGTCAATCAAGCGCTTGTTAGCCGGGTTAACCAACCGAATGTTGTTCTTATGCTTCGTCCACTTTTGCTCCAGTGGACCCTCCGGGATTTTTTCGTCTAATGCCATATCAACTCGTTTTCAATCTTCAATCAAAGGTTCATCACATAAACCGCAATGGGAATGATGGCAAATCCCAATGGAATTAGGATCGAAAAGCCAAAACCCAACTTCTTAATGGCGGGGGTGTATTTAGGATGGTTCACCCCGAGCGTTTGGAATGCACTCCAAAAACCATGGTAGAGGTGAAATGCAAGTGCGGCCATACATAAAACGTATAATCCGACGTACCATTCCATCTTAAATGACTCGACCACTACGCCATACATATCAAAGTTACCATCTACATCGGTAGGAAGCGTAGTGAATTTGTATCTAAACCAAAAATTCCCCATGTGCAATACGATGAATACGAAGATTGCGGTTCCTAAAACGCCCATATTTCGAGACGACCAAATGGAATTTACCTGAGGTTTTTCGTAAGCGTATTTAACTGGACGCGCTTTTCGGTTCTTTAGCGTGAGTAACAATCCGTCTACAGCATGAAATAAGATTCCCAGGTAGGTGATATAAGAAGCAACTTTGATCGGTACAAAGGAAGTCATGAATTTTGTGTAGGCATTAAATCCCGCTCTGGCGGAATCTCCGGCCAATAGCGTAAGGTTTCCTGCAAGGTGTACTATCAGAAAAAAACACAAAAATAAACCAGTAAGGGCCATCCAATACTTTTTGGCAAGGGATGACTTGATCAGCGCAGATGCTCCGCTCATTTTGAAATAATTAGGGATGATTTCAAGCGTTACAAATTTAGGGTCGAAAAAATTGTGTACCAAGGTATTGGCCAAAAAACGACGGTTTTAAGTGCATATACTCTGTTTCTAATACCTATAAACAATTGAAATCCAATTTTGATTGTATCAATGACATTTTTGTTGGTAGGATTTGATTAGAATCGAGGTTTCAGAAGGCGGTTTTACTTGGAATTAGTAGATTCGGCTACCAAGAATCTTGACAGAAAAGACACCTATGCGCTACCTCCCAATTGACGCCTCATTATACGTTGCTAACCGGAAACAGTTCGTCCAACACTTGAAACCTCAATCACTGGCTGTTTTCAATTCGAACGATATCATGCCCTCCAATGCCGATGGCACCATGCCTTTTCGGCAAAACAGTGATTTGCTCCACCTTTCGGGAGTAGACCAGGAAGAATCTATTTTGGTATTGTTTCCCGATGCCAAAGACGCCAAACACCGTGAAGTACTATTTCTGAAGGAAACCAGCGAACTGATTGCCATTTGGGAGGGTGCTAAATTGACCAAAACCCAAGCCACTGAAGTTTCCGGTATCGAATCGGTGCATTGGCTGAAAGACTTTGATTCCGTTTTCAAAGCCATGATGGCAGAAGCTGAAAACGTTTACATCAACTCCAACGAGCACCTTCGGGCAAAAATTGTCGTTGAAACCCGAGACGCTCGGTTCATCAAAAAACTGAAAGCGGATTATCCTGGTCACAGCTACCAGCGTTCTGCACCCATCATGCACCAAATTCGCGCCATCAAATCTCCCATCGAGATCGATTTGATGCAAACCGCCTGCAACATCACCGAGAAAGGGTTTCGAAGGGTACTTGAGTTCGTAAAACCAGGAGTGATGGAATTCGAGATTCAGGCCGAATTCATGCACGAGTTTTTACGCAACCGCTCCCGTGGCTTTTCCTATGAGCCGATTGTGGCCTCTGGTTTCAACGCCTGTGTGTTGCATTACGTAGAAAACAACGCCGAGTGCAAAGACGGTGACTTACTGTTAATGGATGTTGGAGCTGAATACGCCAACTATGCATCGGACATGACCCGAGCCATTCCGGTGAATGGACGCTATACCGATCGTCAAAAATCGGTGTACAACGCCGTATTGCAGGTTATGCGCGAAGCTTCCCAGTTGTTGCGCCCAGGCACCATGCTCGGCGAATATCACCAGGAGGTGGGCAAAATGATGGAGTCGGAGCTGAAAGGACTGGGCCTCATCACGCAACACGACATCGACAATCAAGACCCATCCTGGCCTGCCTACAAAAAATACTTCATGCATGGTACCAGCCACTATCTTGGCCTGGATGTGCACGATGTAGGCTTGTGGAACACCCCGATGGAAGCTGGAATGGTGTTCACCTGTGAACCAGGCATCTACATTCGGGAAGAAAGCTTGGGCATTCGTATCGAAAACGATTTTGTGGTGACCGATGGGGCTCCCAATGATTTGATGGGAAACATTCCGATCGAAGTCGAAGAGATCGAAGACCTCATGAATCAATAGACCATTGGGGACGTTCCCCTGAATTTCATGGGGCAACATTTGGCTCATGGATCAATTTCTATCGTATAAGCAAGGGCAAATTCGTTTCCGGGATCAGGGTTCTGGCCCCGCAGTAATCTTTTTGCACGGTTTTCTTGAATCCCTGGACATGTGGGAGGAGTACACCGGTCGCCTGTCCAAAGCCTTTCGGGTCATTTCCATCGACCTTCCTGGCCATGGGCAGAGCGATTGTTTGGGCTACGTTCATCCCATGGAGGTGATGGCCGAAGCCGTGAAGTTTGTGCTCGATTCGTTGCATTTGAGGCGGTATATTTTTATTGGGCACTCCATGGGTGGCTATGTGGCCCTGGCGTTCGCCGACCGCTACCCCGATCAGATGAAAGGATTGTGCCTGTTTTTCTCTACGGCACGTGCAGATACTGACCAGAAAAAAAGAGATCGCGCCCGGGCCATTGAGCTGGTGAAAGAAAACCATCGCAGCTTCATCCGAAAAGCCATTCCGCTGCTCTTTCGCCCCAAAAACCGCAAGCTCTTTCACGCCGAACTAAAGGCACTTAAAGCCAAGGCCTTGCAAACCTCAAAACAAGGCGTAATTGCCAGCTTGGAAGGAATGAAAATTCGCCCCAACCGAGAAGTCATTTTACGGTTTGCTCCCTGCCCTATTTTCATTTTGGCGGGTAAGCACGATTCGGTGATTCCTCTGGAAACCTTAGAACCGCAAATGCTCCTGTCGGAAAATGGTACCGGAATGGTCATTGAAGATTGTGGGCACATGGGTTTTATCGAAGCCAAAGAAGATTGTTTTATGGCGCTTTCCCGATTCCTACGCTCCTGCTAAAAAGCAACTGCCGGAGCGCTTTTACACGTCCGGCAGCTGAGTGGTTGGGTAAATGCAGTTGCTCCGCTCAATTGAGGATTACGGGAACTGCAGGAGCACTCAGACCCTCAACCTGAAGGTGATACACACCCCGGTCGAGTGAGGAGAGGTCGAGCGACTCGTTGGGGTTGGTCAAACGGCCTTGCATTACGATTCTTCCGGTAACATCCCTCAACAGGTAGGGTACCGGAACTTGAAAAGAGGAGATGGAAACGGTGAGGTAGTTTTGAGTAGGATTGGGAAACACTTGTAAGGTAGTGGGCAATGGTTTCTCTGTGGCCAATCCAACCGGACCTCTACAACTCAGGTTCCCTTGATTAAACTTCGTTTTTACATGATACACGGCATCTTCCATACGGGTGATCGCATCCCAGGGTGAAGCTTGGTTTGAAACCCGGGAATAAACAAAAGCAAAATCCAGTTCCACGGCCTCACCTGGCGCAAAACTTACCGGGCCAAAAGTCCCTACACCTCTGCGATCACCATTGGCATTGGCCCCATCTATTTCACTCCACTGGCCTTGCGGAACTCCAAATGTTCCAAAACCCAGGGGATCGCTTGCTCCGGGGTAAGCAAACACGGAGTTGATGCTTCCAAGATGGCCGTTACCCCCGAAAGAAAGTTGGGAACCGTCTTTCCAATACCCCGACATGAGATTGAAATAATCAACCGCAGCACTGGGGTTTCCCAAAGGGCTAGTAGTGTTATTGAAATACATGAAATGGCTCATCCCTGAACGTTCGTTGTCCACAATGCCGTCGTTCATTCCAAAAGCGCTGGAAGTACTGGGTATAGCTACATCTTTGACGTTGTCCATCCCGTCGATATAGTCTTTTGGCCCAGCCAGAAAAACCACCGCCTGAACGGGAGGATCACCTCCGTACACTAGATTTCCCGGACCATCGATAGCATCGCCATTGTAAAAATAAAACGCCCCGCGCTCTACATCCGAACCAATATAATCATCACTTCCGTCTCCAATATCTCCATCGGTAAACAAGCCAAAATAGACGGTTGGATAATTGGTCGTGGTTCCGTTGATGATCTTGTAGTTGACAAAAACGGTGTTGGGCAACTCAGGATCATCCGGGCAATCGTAAGCGTAAGCCATTTGGTGCACTTCAATGCCGACCGCCTGCCCGCCTGAGGAAAGGTGGAGGCCGCCAACATCATTGAAGATGGAATAAATCGCCATGTCTCCCTTGATGTCAGGTATGTCTCCTTTGGTCGGTTCGTAAATGCCATTTTGGTCCATGTCGAAAAATGGAGCCAGGTAATAGTTTTCACCTCTGGCAGGATCGCCGTGCGCTGGCCAATCCAATAAAGCAGCCGGGGTTTGATATCCGGGTTGCATCCAGTTGTCCAGATGATCTTCAATTGCCTGGCGAGTGATTTTCCACACTCGATTGTACGCTTGCTGATTGTCCGCATAGTAAACCGGATCGGAAATTGGCCCGGAGTAATAATCGGGTCCGCCTTGGCGGTATAACTCTCCGGCAAAATGAAGGTTTTGGTTCATGTCCAATCCGCCCACCCAAAGGCCGGTTGCAAAGAGCGTATGCAAACCGGTTCCCTGGGGGGCCTCAAAACCGGGAAACCCGGTAGGGTCGTACCAAAGCGGGCCTACGGAATTGATACGAGCTGAAATGGAATTGATGTCCAATTGTGAAAAAGCCGATTGTGCTATGCCAGCGGTGTACGGAAGCGTGAAGGCCACCGAAAGACACATACCGGTGAAAACAGAGCTTAACTTCATGTTTAGTTGGTTTTTAGAGTGGTTGGTGAAACAGTTTTTAAGGCTGCAACAAAAGGGGCATGCTTTGGAAACTTTCTTCTGTTTGGAAGCGGATCAAGTACCATCCGGCAGAAAATTGAGAAAAATCCAACTGCTGAGAAGTGCCTGAAACGGTACCCTGTTTTACCGTTCGACCTGTGGCATCTACTAACTCGTACTGTAGTGGAGAAGGGCTTTCTGATCGATCGACGGTTACCCATCCTCGGCTGGGGTTAGGAAACACTTCTACGCCGGCCAACGTTGGTTCCACCGCAATGATGGAAGTAGCCAAAGCAGTGCCGCAAGCACTTTGGCGCATTGCGTAATTGGCTTTAACGTCATCCAAATAGCTCTCGAAAAGCGGTAGAGCCGCTAAGGCACCCGTTTGTTGCGGATCGCGGGCATAAACAAAGGCAAGATCAAACTCTTCCTCACTGCCCGCCTCAAACGTAAACGGACCACAAGAGCCCAAGCCCCGTACATCGTTTCCAAGAAGACCTTCCCCACCCATGGTCCAGGCGGGTTGTACGATTCCAAAGTGCCCATGGCCATCGGGATTGCTGTTGCCAGGAAAGGCATATTGGGTAGGAAGATTGGAGCCAAGGGAGCCGTTATCCCCATGAGTAAGGAGTTGGCCATTGGGCCAAATACTCCGCAAATAGTTGTAAAAATCAGCCGCAGTGGAAGGGTCAAAAAGAGGAGCATTCGTGTAATACATGAAATTGGACATTCCCAGCCGCTCGTTATCCGTAATTCCATCGCCATAACCGATTCCATTGACTGAACCAGGCTCCGAAGTAGCCACCGAATTATCAGTGCCATCCATATCGCGCATAGGTCCACCCAATACCATGACTCCTTGCACCGGTGGGTAATCCAAATAGCCCAAACTTCCTGTAGAGTTTTCGTCAAAATCATCTCCGTTGTAAGCAAAGTAAGCACCTCGGCCAACATCACAACCTACATAGTCGTCTTGCGGACCACCCACATCAAAATCAGTCCACATGCCCAGATAGGTGTCGGTGTAGTTTGTAGCAGACCGGTTGATCAATCGGTAATTGAGATAAATGGTATTCGCCTCCGCGGGATCGTTGCAATCGAAAGCATAGGCCATTTGATGTACTTCCACGCTCAAAGGCTGGCCACCAGTTCCGGGGTTGGCAACTGCCGCATCGTTGAAAATGGAGTAAATGGCTAAATCGCCTCTAATAATGGGATAATCCCCACTCATGGGTTGATAAATGCCATCGCCATTGACATCTCTAAAAGGCGCTAAAATAGCGGCTTCTCCTTTGGATACATCTCCGTTCCCTGGCCAGGAAAGCAGGTCGGCTGGCGCAACATATCCGGGTTGACCGTAGTTGGCCCGGTGGAGATCAATTTCATTTCTTGTAATCCGCCACACACGGTCCCAGAGGACTGCATTGCTTTGGTAATGCGCAGGATCGCATATTGGTCCAGCCATAAAATCTGGACCAGACACTCCGTAGGTTTCTCCAGACAAGGTCAATTGGCCCGAAGGGTCAAACCCTCCGATCCATAGCGTTGAGGCGTAGATACTATGTCGTCCACTTCCAGCTGGAACTTCAAAACCTTTGTTTCCGGTAAGGTCCCAAAAGAGACCACCATGAGAATTGATCCGGGCATCGATGTTATTGATGTTTAATTGCGAAGCGTTTGGCTGAGCTGAAAGATGAAGGGCACAGGCAAATAAAAGTCCTGCAAACCCACTGATAATGAGGGAATTATATTTTTTCATTTTCGTTGAAGTTTTTAAGATGGCCGGCCCGGTTGGGTTTCCCGGAACCGGCCATAGTCGGGAGGGTGATTGATTGGTTTAAAATGAATCTAAGTTCAGTGGCCGGGTGGCTCCGAACCACTTCAGCACGCGCTCGCCCACTCCGGGCACATCCACATGTACCACATAAGTGCCGCCCGCAATGGGCACTGAAGATTGGTTTTTGAGGTCCCAATCCACCGAGGCAATCGTAGGATCATCTTTTTCTAAAGTGCGCACCAGCGTACCGTTGAGGGTGTAGATGCTCACCGTACAGGTTTGGGGCAAGTTGATGATGCGTACCCGGTTATCATTTTTTCCTCGCTCGTAGGTGGAATACGCATAATAAGGATTGGGCACAATGTTGATCTCTCCAAGCATTTCCTTGGATACCGCCAATTGATTCTTAACCGGCGTTAAAGCATCCAGGTTGAAGTTATAGAGCGGCAGGCTACTGTTTTGAGTAGGCACCACGTTGTCGGTGACGTCTAAATTGCTGAGGGTAGACCCACCCACGGTGACGGTTCCCGGCACTGAAAATTCAGTTCCGGCAGCCGTAAAATATTCCCCATGCTCATAGCTTATCCCGTCATGAATCACCGGGCCCTTATCTACAAAATAGGTTGTGCCGACAGTGAGCGCGTCTCCAGGAGACAAGTACTCTTTACAGGCGAACGTACTGTAGGGATTGTTTACGCGCAGGCGGATAGTAGCGGTGTTGCTTAGGAGGGTTTCCCCATCAGCCAGGAGCGGCAAGCCAACCCACATTGCTGCATTGTAAATGGGCCGCAAGCCAGGAGCTGTGGTAGCGTTGGAAAATACGTTACTCATGAAAGCTCCAGCATCGTACATGGGCATTCTTTGATCAGGGTTCACCGCTTCATCGGTGCCAGCCGCATCTTCTACTACATTGTTTCGGAAAACAAACACGTAGTGCTTGCCGCCGAAGCGTACGTTGTTGAAAATACCTTCTGCAATGTTACTCGTTGGGTTCCAACGCATGTCTTGACCATTTTCGGCCTTGAGCCAGGTGTCTTCACCAAAGGCCATGTTGAGCCGTTCACCCGTTTCTACATTGATGGCATATCCTGGAAACCAGCTCATGCCATAAGCTGAAATGTAATTGGGGCTGTTGGGGTCGTCACTTGGGCTATCATCCCCGTCGGGTCCTGCCACTCCATCCTGATCTACCGATCTGACAGTGCGCATAAAGCCTTTTTCAATACCATCTGCAGACCGGGCGGGCTCTTCCGCCATCTCCAACACCGGGCACCGGGTCCACTTGCTGCGGTCGTCGGTCAACACAATGTCTACCGATTGCAGGTACTTCAATTCGTTTCCACCGTACATGATCTCATTTCCAATGGGACCGTGCGCAAAGAAGGTGGCCATACGAGCCGGAGCCCAGGTGCCATCTATCAATTCTTCAAAATTGCCCTCAGGATCAAAAAAGTAGTCTACCTGATTGTCGGTAAGGAAAATATCTGCGAAGGTGGTTTCATCAATCGGTGTTTCGGGATTGTCTTCTGGTTGCGAAACGCCCGAACGAATCCAGTTTTGAAAGTTGATTCCTTCTTCATCTTGCACACCCGATAACCACGCGCGATTGGGGTCTTCAAACTCAATGGTAGCGGCTAATAAACCATTTTGCTCCGGCACCGAATAATCCGCACGCATGCCGGTTCCTTCTACATTCCCAACCGTAATCGAAATGCCAAGTTGAGGTATCAGTTGCTCGTTTTCGATGGCAATGGTTTGATCGGACTCGACCGGATTTGCCAGGCCATCGCCAGTCAATTGCCAGTAACCGTTTTGAAGTCCGCCATTGGCATCGTCTTCTTTGAAGGCCAAGGTGTAATCTCCGCCCTTCACATTGAGTGGATCAATCACTTTCACTTCCACCGGGCCTTGCCCTTTCTGATAAGTAGGTGTTTCAACCTTCCAAGGCGCACCTTGCATAATGGCGTCCACACTCTCGGTTTTGAGCTGCAAGAAATTGCCCCCATTGCCACGGCCTTCCACGCGGGTGATCTCCACGCCATCGCCATAAGCAGCATTGAGCGTCAGTCCACCAGACTCTACTTCTGTGCGATGTGGGATGCCAGAATAAACCCTAATGGCTCCAATAGCCGCTTTTCGACTGCCCAAATAAGGTGTTCTCTGCCCAAACAGTTTTGCCGGATCGTTGGGATCGTACTCTTCCTCAATATATTGAAGACTTCCAAAATCATCACCGAAAAAATTGCTGGCGTAGGAGATGGCCATGAAGTAATAGGACTTATGGTTGACCAGTCGCTTGTCTCCTTCGGCAAATTGATCTTCCAACACCCGAAACGAATGCCGAATTCCTTCATCGGCCCCGTTGACCATTTCGGTCGGAACGTTACCGTTCAAGTCCGGGTCGAAGACAAAATTGACCAGCTGGCCTACACCATCTTTCAAATCGCATTGGTAAATGAGCCGTGCTTTATCTACCTGATCGAGCTCAGAAACACCCACGGATGGATCTTTCACCTGATAGATCTGGTACCCTTGAAATTTATAGGTGCGGTAACGGCTTATTTCCTCTTCGGTGAGTCGTAGATCAACCCGACCGTCGAGGTTGGTATCTACCGAATCGGGAGGGGTTAAAAAAGGATCTTCTTCAGCGTAGTCTTCGTTGGCGTTGTTGGAAATAGCCGGATTGCTGATGTACAGCAAGAGCTCTTTGTCCAACTCCTGAACGGCCATTTCGGGCGCATCGGGACCATTGATGAGTTTAAAGCAAACATCAAACAAGGCCTGAGCCTTGTCGTCAGCCCTGCGCAGGGCAGCAACCGAAGCCCAAGGCCCACCAGAAGTGGCACGTTCCCAAGCAATACCAACCGTGATATTATTTACTGAACCAGGAGCCAAAATGAATGGACCTGCTGATTGAATAAAACGCCTATCGTCACCATTGCCACTGGGTATGGTCCAATCTGCCTGTGGCTCACCACGAGTTCCCCAGTGTAAAGGATCGGTATTTCCAGGAAACATAAAATCGGCTTGAACAGCACTTGGATCGGTAGGGTTGTATCCGGTACCACCGTAAGTCATGGGCACCCCATCTCTCCAAAATCCACGCAGGTAGTTGTAGTACTCGGCTCCATTCATCGGATCGCCCAAAGGACCGGCACCGTTGTTGTAGTACATGAACCTGCGCATGCCAAAACGCTCGTTGTCTACGATTTTATCGCCATAGCCAACACCGTTCATGGCTTCGTTTTCGCCAATTCCAACCGGGTTATCAATCCCATCGTTGTCCTGAAAGGGGCCTTGGAAAAAGTCAACTCCAACCGCTGGAGGGTTCACGCCATAACCTCTCGCTCCTGAGGCATCTAAGTCGTTATTGTTGGCATTGTAGTAATACCCTAACCCACGCATCACATCGCAACCTACCTGATCATCCCATGGGTTACCAAGGTCGCCATCTACCCACTGGCCAAAGTAGGTTTCAGTAAGGGTAA
>ERZ1740068.107-NODE-107-length-51663-cov-8.458882_pt1 | contig 51663 bp, 39 predicted proteins | sample MGYA00581735_ERZ1740068 | MGnify/ENA primary metagenome ERZ1740068 (study PRJEB43018, sample SAMN04849740) | marine metagenome | isolation source: floating plastic debris | place: Pacific Ocean | collected 2008-08-30 | study: EMG produced TPA metagenomics assembly...
CCCCAGTGATTTAAGAAAAGGTGTTTCATGAGGTGAATCGTTGATTTTTTATTTAAAAACAATGAGCGCGACCTTCACCCTTAGTGTATTTTCGAGGAGTTAACAATACTGAGCCTGAAAATCAGGATGCTTCCCCGGATTTGTATTCCTACTTAATTGGCACTTTACCAAAGTCAGCATGGAGCTTCAGAGTCAATTGCACGAAAAATCAGCCGTTCTGTCATTTCGATATTACTGCTCAAAGTGTATCGTGAAACTTTCGCCAGTACATAGCAAAAAATCAATCATCACAAATCACACATTACAAATCAGTAATTCTGACATTTCCTTTCAAAGCCAAAGTGTGTGTTCCACATGTAACAAGTCACACCTGAATTTTTACTGTTGATCACAGACCTTAGATTAATCAGCATAAAAATATCAGGTGCAAATCACGCATTACAAATCAATAATTCCGGTATTCCGTCATTACTTACCATCCGACGTCGTGTCAAACGCCTGATCGATGCCCATCTTTGTGGCTGGAACCCCTTCCTTCATCCACCTTGGCATAGGACTGCCCAACAGATAATGATCAAAATACTGCTGCATCCTGATGCTGAAATCAAGGCGATTCTGTGGTTTGAGCGGCCAGTGCGGCTCACCCTGATAGTTGAGGAACCAGGCAGGTTTGCCCAGCCTACGCATGGCTACAAACAATTCTATTCCCTGGTACCACGGTACATGACCATCGGCATCGTTGTGCATGATCAGCAGTGGTGTGTTTACTTTGTCCAGGAAGAAGATAGGGGAGTTCTCTATGTAAAGCTCACGGTTTTCCCACAAGGTAGCACCCAGTCTACTTTGGGTTTGCTCATACTGAAACATCCTGCTCAGTCCTGTCCACCAGCGAATACCACCGTATGCGCTAATCATATTGGGGACCGGCGCACCCGCTTCGCCACAGGCAAAAAGGTCGGTTCTGGTGACGAGATGCGCTACCTGATAGCCTCCCCAGCTATGGCCTTGCACACCAATTCGTTCTTTGTCAATAAATCCAGCTTTGATGAGTGACTCTACGCCGGAAACTACGCAGTTATAGGCGCTTTCACCAGGATAGCCTTCCTTGTAGACCACATCCGGATTGAAGATCACATAACCTCTGGAGGTATAAAAACTGTAGTTCATCGTAGAGCGATGTGGGTACGGGTCGCGATGAGCATTGAGTCGGTCCGAGCTTCTTTCGTAGAAATTGACCAGCAATGGATATTTTTTGTTGGGGTCAAAATTATCTGGCTTGACCAACAGCCCTTCCAAAGCAGTGCCGTCAAAGGCTTTCCATTGGTGTAGTTCAATGTCACCCCAAAGATAATCTGCCTGCTGCGGGTTGACATCACTGATACGGGTCACCTGTTTGAAGCGTGTATCTGTAGTTCTGATGTCAGGGAATTCCCTGAAATTCTCTTGCGTAAAGATCAGACGATCGGCGCTGCGTGCTTTTTTCAAAAGGGAAAATCGATAGTCGCCACCGTAAAGTTCTGTGATCTTGTTGCGCTTGCCATAACGCAGTGAATACATGGTCATAGATTTGTCTTTCTCATCCATTCCCCTCAGCATCATCGTTTGGCCTACCTTGATGAATTGTTCGTCATCATCCAGTTTGAGGTAGCGGTAAGAGATGCGGTTACTTCTGCCGTCAGGAGTTATCCGCTTAGGGGCTACCTGGGCAGAAGGTGTTACTTCCCAGATGTCATAGCGGTCATAGATCAGCATCTTTTCATCATTTTCTGTCCAGTTCACCAGGCCATAGGAGCTGGGAAGGCTGGGCGTATCGTGCAATTCACGGTAGAACGGTACCGTCTCATTATCAGTGACCTGTGTAGTGACAGTGGTTTTGATGTTGTAAGTAAACCAGGCACTGTCGCTGTTATCATACCAATACACATATTGCCCACCTGGTGACAGCATCGTCCGGCCCTTTATTCTCTTTTTGATAAGTGTTTTCGCGCCATTATCGGCATTGATGATGTAACTGTCACGATTCAGTGGGCCACCTTCCCATGAGAGAAGCATTTTATAGGGATCTGTTGTGAAACCCAGTAAATTAGTTCCATTACCATCGTAAGTCATGGATACATCCGGGATCATACTACTGGCAACCGGTACTACTTTCTGCTGGTCGATGTGATAGACCGCGATGTAGGCTTTCTTCAAGTCCCGGTCTTTCTCAATTTTCTGCTGCGTATGTAAGCGGGGATCCTGATAGCTCCAGACTTCTACATTGACAATCTCTTCATCCAGGAGCGAGGTGTCCTGCAAAACCGGATAAGGCTTTAAGCCGAAGTACAATTTGCTGTCGTCTTTGGAAAACCGGTTGTTGAAGTGTTCGCTGACTAATTTGTCAATTCCCAGGACATTGCTGTTATGTGCCACAGCAGCCATTGCAGAATCTTGCCCTGCCGTCCACAAATGCAAGCTGTTGGGCCTGATCAGTACTTTGGTAGAGTCCAGGTCGGAGACAAAAGCAAGTCGGTTGCCGCTTTCACTCCAGGAAAGAGAATGGTATTTTCCCTTCGCCCTGAATATTGGTTGCACTTGCTGAGCGACCGCGTCAAATACATACACACCTTGTTGATAAACAGAGTCCTTTTCTTCAATGACAAAAGCGATTTTGTTCCCTTTTTCTGATAATTGATAAGACTTTACCTCAGGAAAAGTGAAACTGGCCGACTGATCCAGTCGCTCAATGGTAAAATGCTTGGTCGTCTTTGCTTTCTTTTTGTCTTCTTCACCTTCCTCTTTGGTGATTTCATGCTGATAAGCCATCCAGCCACTCCATTTTTTTGGTAGCTTGTAAGAGAGCAGTCCAGCGACTTTTCGGGAAGCACCTGCACCAAGTCCATAAACCATCAAGCTGTCTTTGGGGAGTTTGTCTTTCTTTACTTTCATCCTGCGCATATTCTTCACACTGTCCAGGTCGGGGGAAATGGTGAAAAGCAGGTAAGATCCATCGTAAGAAAACTGACCTTTACTGCCTCGTTCATAACGAATGACATTGGCCCCGCTGCTGTTTTTTAATTCCAGTATATCATTGGCGGTACCGTTGGACTTCAGTGTGTAGACAATGTACGCTCCGTCGGCACTGATGGATTGGTTTGTTGTTCTGCGCCATTGATCGTAAGCACCGTGATCCAGCGCTTTTTTAGACTGAGCAGACAGGAGGGAAGAGGAAGCAAGTAGCATTCCTAGTAGCAATGAAAACTTTTTCATAAGGTTAGCTTTTATCAGTTAGCTAAAATAGCGATCATCTGCCGTTAATGAAATTTATTTTGATGGGTGGATGAGAATGGTGTCAGCGGCGATACTGTATGGATGAATGACATCAAAATAAAGCACTTCTTTGGCGATTAGCAGCGTAATAGTTTTTGTCACCCATGATCCACCATAAGTTGATTCTGGTGTTATATGATGAGATTCCTGAAAACGTCCTACAATTAATACATGATTAGTGATGAATCATTTGAAATCATCAGTTCTGGAAAAGTCAATGATTGTCTCATCAGGCATTACACATCCAGCGTTTCAAAAAATGAATGACAGGATGCCTGCTGACATTAAGAACCTAATTGGAAGCCACAGAAAAACAACCGTGATAACCGCTAATTGCGCTAAATATTTCTTACTTTACCATTAATGGAAGCAGTATTCTTCATCGGTATGGGTATCTGCGTGTTTCTGGGACTTCTACTGGTGGGTAAAAAGCAGAAACAGCGATATGACTGGATCCTGGCAGGCTGGTTACTCACCAGCGCGCTGCATTTGCTGTACTTCTATGTAAGTATTGTAACAGGTGTTGAGGGAATACCCAAATACCTGCTCGTTGCTGGTGCATTGCTGGCATACCTAAGCGCACCTGTATTATACCTATATTTTCGCGAGTTACTCGCCATCCGACCCTATCGCTGGTTCCACTATGCCGTTCACCTCATGCCATTCCTTTTCATGCTGACGGCTTTTTATTTTTTCGAGCACACCCTCGGAACCATACGTGTGGCTATCAGAAACGTGGTCATTATTTCCAGAGGCGAAGTGCCGTGGTATCTGGGCCATTATTCGTTGATCATGGCATTCTGCTGCGTATCTTACCTGTTCTATGTCATCTATTTGCTGTACAAGCATCAAAAACACGTCAAGGAAGAGTTTTCTTATACTGACAAGGTTACCCTCAACTGGATGCGTCACTGGTTAATCCTGGAATTTGTTGGGTTCTGGATAACATTTGCCATTATCTGGGTAGCAGACTTTCAATACATTACGTTGGTCACCAGTTTTAAAGTAATTTCTGTAGTGGTAGCTGTCAATGTGTTTGTCATTGGTTTGTTTGGCGTCAGGCAGGGAGTGATATTCCAACCTGTACAGCCATTGCCCGACAATGGGCAACCCGAACCTGCCCGGCAGCAGACCAAATATGCAAAGTCGACATTAGATGCACAATTGATTGATCAGTCAAAGGAGAAGCTGGAGAAGATCATGGCGGAAGACAAGTTATACCTCAATCCTAGATTAAGTGCCAATGACCTGGCAGAAGCCATGGGTGTGAGCCGACATTTGCTGACGCAGTTATTAAACGAGGAGATCGGGAGCAATTTTTATGACTACGTCAACAGCTACCGCCTGCGTGAATTCAAAGACCGTGTCTCAGATGCCACCAATGATCACCTGACCCTGCTGGGGATTGCCCTGGATTCCGGCTTTAATTCCAAATCGTCATTCAACCTCATCTTTAAGAAGCAAGAAGGCATCACACCCACGCAGTATCGTAAAAAAATCATGCTGGAGTCAGTAGAATCAGGTCCGGTTCGCGCAGATTAGACGCTTGAGGACATAATAGACGGCACTTTTGGGAAAAACTCAGAATTGCAATGTTTAAAAACTACCTACTCACTTCAGTTAGAAATTTCAGGAAAAACACTTTTTACCTGCTGGCTAACATCTTCGGACTGGCGATCGCCATGGCCATTTGTGTCATCGGATTTTTTAATTATCAATACAACGCAACCTTCAACAGTTACTTCCTCAATGGGCACAATATTTACAAGGTCAATGCCGACCGGGTGGGGAAGCGTTCCGTTGGCTCAACACCTGCAGCGCTCTCTCCGGTGCTGGTGAGTGCTGGCTATGAAGCCATGCGCTATCACGGAAGTAGACTTACCTTTCAGATAGCTACTGATAACCTCGCGCAGGCGGGGCATACAGATTTGTTTGTTGAGTCTGTAGGCTTCATAGATCCATCCTTTTTGAATCATTTTCAGTTCAGCAACAGGGAAGGGGCTACGGTACAGTTAAATGGTCCGGATGCCATCGCCATCACCGCCGAGACGGCTATCAAGTGGTTTGGCCATACAGACGTAGCAGGTCAATCTGTGAATGTGGTGTACGACGATCAGTCCACCGCAGTTTTTCGTATTGCACATGTGATGGAAGAGTATCCTCAGAATATCAGCTTCCAGTTTGATGTGCTACTGCCGATTGAACAGTATTTTGCGAAGCAGGAAATAGAACGAAACAGCTGGGATCATCGCATCTCAGGCACCTTTTTACACTTGGGCCCCGGGCAGCTGGAAGGGGCACTCAAAACCCTGAATGCCACATTAGATGGTCAGAAGGATGAGTCGGCGGGTATCATCATCAGTTCTTATCAGTTAGACAACTTAGAAAAGTGGGGTGCCATAGAAAGCGATCTTTTTGAACACGCATTTGCGGCACATTTGCACCCGGCCTCAGTCATGGGTGTAGTGAGTTCGGCCATAGCCATCTTGTTATTGGCTTGTTTCAACTATGTCAATACCAGCATCGCTGTTGCCGGAAGACGGCTCAAAGAGGTAGGGTTACGCAAGGTCTTTGGTAGTTCCAGAAGGCAACTCATCTCACAATTTGTCCTGGAGAATATGCTCCTGATCATCATCAGTATGTTGTTGTCAGTCTACCTGCTGTCCCATCTTGTTCCAGCATACAATGCTTTGTATGAAGTAGAGGTGGTGCAAATGGCCTTTATTTCCTGGGACACGATCTTTGGTCTTGCAATTGGTATTTTGCTGCTGGTTACCATTTTGGCGGCAGCCTATCCCGCCCTGTACCTGTCTGGTTTATCCAGCCTCAAAATTTTTCGAGAGAAAGTCACCTTATCAGGGAAAAACATATTCTCCAAAGTGCTGCTGTCTTTTCAACTAATGCTGTGCTTTTACAACCTGTTCAGTCTTTTTGTATTCCTGGACAATGCCACCTATCAGGAACAAATGGATCGTGGCTACAGCGTAGATCAGGTAATCAATGTTCCGCTCAATCGTCCGGAACAGTACCAACCTCTAGCCACGAAGGTTGGACAATTACCCGCCGTAAAGCAATACAGCTGCACTCATCAACTGATCGGATTTGGTGTCAAACGTGAATCGCTGATTTATGATGGGGTCGACATATACCCGCAATACCTCAAAACCGGTGCTGACTACCTCTCTGCGATGGGCGTTGAATTGCTGAAGGGAAGGTGGTTCAACAGCATTGAAGGAAGTGATGAAGCAACGATCATCATCAACGAACATTTTGAGCGGTCAGTCGGTCAGGATTTGCTCAATAAGACTGTGGTCTTTAAAGGCAGACCGGTGAAAGTAGTGGGTGTAGTGGCTGACTTCAATGTGAGTAGTATTATGCTCAATAACAAGATTGGGCCGCTGGTGATAGAAAAATCGGCAGCAATACAAAACAGGTACCTCTCGGTTGTGGCACATGACGATGAGTTGCAAAGCCTGGATGAGTTGCTGAAAACGCAATGGCAGGAATTATATCCTGATCAGCTTTACGGAGGATTCTTCCAGGATAAGGTGATGAAGCCGCTAAGAACTACCAACAAGATTACGCTGAGTATTAATACTTTCATTGTCATTGTTTCCATTATCATCTCATTGATTGGTCTGTACACATTGGTTTCTTTGACTGCTATGAGAAGGAAAAAGGAGTTTGGTGTCAGGAAAGTGCTGGGTAGCTCTACCATCTCCATAGCATCACAACTGTGGAAGGAATTTCGCTGGGTTTTAGTGATAGCCGCATTATCAGGACTGTGCGCAGGTCACTTTGTCATCAGTAATTTACTGGACCTGATTTTTGCCTACCACATGGATGTGACATGGCCCTACTACCTATATCCGGTACTGTTCATGTTGGTTGCTCTACTGGCATCTATCGGCTATAAAATATGGAAAACTGCAACGATCAACCCATGTGATCAGTTGAGGGCAGAATGACTTGAATTGTTGTTGGAATCTGGTAAAATTATAATTGCTATCGGTCAGGTATTGCAATATATGATGGTGGTAGTATGTGTTTTTTGCCCTAATTAGTATTGATTATTAGAACTAAAATAATAATTTATATAATTATTTATGGCGGTGGTTAATAGAACTATCTGTTTGCTTTTCTCTAAGAAAAAAATGAAATAACTTTTAGGTATTATCGCCTAAGGCAAAGCGGCATGTCGCAGGCAATCCCAGGGTAATGTATTTTTTCACGAGCACTACGGCGAGATTAAACCTGTTGGTTTTTGCCACTAAAACTATTGTCTAAACGTGATTACGAAAGAGAGAATCGATACACACAACTTAATCGAAATTGAAAGGCTGATCTATGAGGGAGATTATACGATCAGCGAAATTGGGGATCAGCTTAACATGATCTTTTTTACCACAGACCCGGAAGGTCACATGACATACCACAACAAGGCCTGCAGCGCCTGGTTAAACAAGGAAAAGTCCAGTGACAAAGAAACGAAAGTGACACTTAGTCAATACCTTGACGATACGGTCGATAAGATGTATGGTGTTAGCGAACCAAGGGAGGGGAATACAGTGAATTATCACTTGCACAAGGTCTGGTTTCCCAATTACCTGGATTACCGGCTATGCATGATCACCCATGTGTCTATGACTAATAGCGACCTCATTCTTTATTCCATGGTACCATTACAGGATTGGGAACACCTTAACAGTCGCTTGTTAGACCTGGTGCAGGAAGAGGATTTTATCAAAGAACACCAGCAATACTACAAGCTGTTGACAAAACGGGAGAAAGAAGTGGTAAGGCAAATCTCTGATGGTTTAAGCACACGGGAAATTTCCGATCAACTATCGATCAGTAAACACACCGTAGAGCAACACAGGAAAAACATTAAAAGAAAATTGAAGGCCAATACCATTGCCAAAATCGTGAAATACGGTCGGGTATTTAGTAGACAGAATAGTGGACATGTTGGAAGTTAGTAGTGGCGAATAAGGAATTTTTGCGATATTTATTCCCTGAGGGATACCTAATCTGGCTGCCGGCGAGGCAGGTTCCCCTGGTCGGGCACACTGACTTTTGAGTCAATAAGAAACTTTTGGCCGACTGAGATACCCCGTACCCTTCCGTGAGCGCAGTAGCTACTCTGCGCCTTGCTTCGCCGAAGCTTCGCGAAGGCAATGGAGGCGCTGGGTCGGGGTTGATTCATTTAGATTCTGCGCATTTTAGGCAGAGATATTTGTTGACAACCTAACCTTGATAATGATGCAAAACCGAGTATTAATCAATTCATTAAGTGTACTGATCGTTCTTGCCATAGCCGGCGCATATTTTTGGATTGATTCCGTTGCTCCATACGTGGCATATTTTACCATCTTTTTTCTGATCCTGGGCTTTTTTATGTTAACAGGAAAGATTGTCAATCAACAATTGTTTGGAATATTGATAGACAGCCGGAACAAAGTCAGTCTCTCCAGACTTCAGCTTGTGTTGTGGACACTGGTAGTTTTGTCCGGCTTTTTTGTGATGGGGCTACTCAATACAGCCAACCTCGCTTCAACCGGAGCAAGTGATCCCGGGCCTTTGGATATTACTGTCCCTCAGGAAGTATGGTGGCTGCTGGGGATCAGTACGACATCACTGGTTGGGTCGCCTTTGTTGAAAAGTTACAGAGAAGAACAAAGTGCTACAGGTAGTACTCCTGCTCCAGTCAGCACATCTGCGCCTGTTACTGAAGCCGTAGCTGCCACAACAGATACTTCAAATAATGCAGATGCAGAAGCCACGCCGGCACCGGCACCCGTCGCTACTACGCCTGGTACCAATGGTACATCTACGGATAATACCGGTAAGGTCATTCATAAAAATACCACTGCAGACAAAGCGAGTTTTTGGGACATTTTCATGGGTGAAGAATCTACAAACTATAAATCTGTAGATGTAGCCAAATTACAGATGTTGTTCTTTTCGTTGATTACGGTGGTGAGTTATACGATTGCTGTAATTGTGCAGATAAAAACCGGTAGCACCTTTTCCTTTCCCGATATCAATGCGGGTCTGGTGACATTAATGGGTATTTCACATGCTGGTTACCTTACCAATAAGGGAATACCAAAGTAACATTTAGATCTGCCTGGAGAATGGTTTCCTCCGCTTTCTCTGAAGATGATCATCAAGTTTTTATCAGTAGGCCCTAAGTAACAGCGCTAATCTCTAAACAGAGCACCTGCGTCTACCAGCGCATTGCCAAGTACAGTTACGGGCACCTGATCGTTTTTTGTATACCGCGTGGGTGCACCATATTTTCCATCATTGCGAAGCAGATATACTTCAAGGATCTGATCATTGGGGAAGATGATCCAATACTCTGGAATATTGTTTTCTTCATAGAGGGATAACTTATCTGTGAGATCCTTTTTGGCGGTAGAAGGCGATAGTATCTCTGCGACCATGCTGGGCGAACCATTGCAGCCTTTCTCATCAAGAATAGACAAATCACAAATGATGCAAATATCTGGCTGCACGACTGAATAGACTTGCTCATCTTTGCTGCCCCGGCCGGCAGCCAGTCTCACATCAAAAGGCGCATGATAGACGCGACAAGGTTTGCCTTTGATATATTTGATCAACTGTGACAGCATATTGATAGAGATTTCCTGATGGACCCGCACTGGTGCCGGAGACATCTCAAAAAGCTTCCCTTTGATCAACTCTACCCGTTCTTCAAATGTCCACCTGAGATAGTCTGCATAGGAGTAAATGGCAGTGGGCTCCAGCAACGTGATGTCATCTATTGATTCTGGCTCATCTTCTGGTATAGGGTAAGGCTTTATCTTTACTTTTGTCATGGTTTCAAATTTATAAATGGTCCTTAAAAGTACTCATTTCTTGCCGGTTTTCAAAAAATAATTACTAAAATATAAGTAATTTACTTTTTTCTGACATCAAGATCGTATTTCAGCAGCGCTTTGGAGATTACGCAAATCACTCCGGTTCATTAGGTAACTTTTTTTAAAGGTATCGCTCAATGTTCATGTTGGGTCATTTTTCATTGCATAGATTTATTTAATTTTTTTAGGGGGAAGGAATTCCGCAGCGATCATGCTTACAAAATGATTCTTTTATCTTAAATGTAAATTTTATGAAAAATCCGATCGCTTTGAACAGGATAGACAGTCAGACGCTCAAGGGCTTCATCTGTGTGCTGGCAATGCTGTTGTCACTATCTGTCACTGCCACTAATTCGCTCACACTGGAAGGCCTGGTGGCGTCCAGTGATGGTCCGCTACCTGGTGCTACCATACACATCAAAGGTACCGAAACAGTCACAGTAACAGACAAGGAGGGTAAATTTAAGTTCCCGGTTGAGCTGAAGTCCGGTGACGTGCTGGTATTCAGTTTCATTGGGCTGGAGACCCAGGAGCTCGTCATTACCGACGAGACACCTTCATACATTGAGATCACATTATCACAAGGTGATATCTATATTGCCGATGCCCCTATGACTGCTCATCAACCATATAAGAGACCGTCTATCGCAACCAGGCTGTGGGCAAAGGTTAAGTCAGTATTTTAATTTCAGGTTAGCAATCCCCATTCCATGATATTGGCCTTTTTAGTAGCAGTGCAGTCTTGGGTTGGGATATAAATGACATAGTGTTTCAAATAGATCAATCATCTTTTGCACCTCGCCCGGGGCTTGGGGCGAGGTGTGTTATTAGCATTCTTTGCAAAGTGAATAAGTTATAATTGATATTTTCCGAAAAGAAGAAGAACCAAACATGCGCACCCTCATACTCTTAGCGGTCTTGTGCTGTAGTTATCACCTATCCATGTCCCGGCAGGGGTTGACAATGCAGTACCAATATCATCTGGCCGATAGCGTAGCTGAAATCTATAACGGACATTCTGTGCAGTCACTGAAACTACTGGCAGATAAGCTGACAAAGCCATTTGAAAACAATGAACTCAAATACAGGTCTATCTTTTCATGGGTATGCCACAACATTGCTGTTGACTACAGGCTGGTGACGCTCAACCAGCACCAAAGAAAAAAACTAAAAGGACAGCCTCAGCGCCTGAAGGAATGGAATCAGGAGATCGCCGGGAAGGTGTTTAGGAATCTGCTGGAAGAACGTAAGACGCTGTGCACCGGTTATGCTTACCTGATTCACGAACTGTGCGCTTTTTCCGGTATCGAATCTGAAATTGTGAATGGTTTTGTAAGAGATGTAAAGCATCAGCAGACAGCACCAGTCATGCCCAATCATTCATGGAATGCCGTAAAAATCAATGGTACGTGGTACATGACTGACGCTACCTGGTCCAGCGGTATCTTTGACCTGAGAAACAAGGTATTTGTACCGCAATTTGATGAAAGCTACTTTTTAGTAGAACCCGATCTGTTCTTTCAGGATCATATTCCGATAGACTGGAAAACTACAGATAGTATAGTAACCCTTGATCAAATGCGAATCCTGAACGGGCCGGTGATCTACAAAGGACTGATTAAACATCGGTTGAAATTGCTTAAACCATTGAAACGAGACACCCAATTGACGTCAGGGGAGTCTTTAACCATCGTGATGGAGGCACCTGTTGATATCAAACCAGAGGAGTTTCAACTAATAACCAGACACAGAGATTTACCAGTTACCCTGGAAAAACTACCGCATGGGAAATGGAAAATGACATGGGTACCCAAAAAGAAAGGTCGATACACCATCCACCTACTTCTCAACAAAGACTACCTGGCCTCCTTCGATAGTGAGGTGGGACCGCTTTAGGTCGGGCCGCGTAGATAGGGCCACATCAAGTCGGGCTGTAAAATCTTCCCTCTTCTATGAAATATCTGCTGTTTTTGACCTATTTTTAATTACGAACAAAAAGTTCAGATGGAGTAATCATGTTCCTTTATCTGGATTCAAGCCAACCTTAACACGTATGCGATTCAAACCAACCCAATTAAGCAGGCTGCTTAGTCTGTTGCTATTGCTGTGTATTCAAACGACTACATTTGCGACGAACTCCCCTTCATTAGAAGACATCCAGGCTACTTTGATCAAAGCCAGCAGGCTACAATACAGCGACCTTGATTCCATGTCATGGTATACCCATCGTGCACTGAAAGCAGCAAAAACGCAGAAGGCTGATAGTCTCATTGCTGAGTCGTACAGGTTACTCAGTCTGGAAAAGTACAACCGTGCTGATCTTTCTACAGCCATGACCTACCTGGATTCTGCAGAGGCTCACTACCGGTCGATCGATCATGAACTTGGTCTGGTAGATGTTTTATTTGACCGTGCAATCATTGTCAGGCAGCAAGGCGACTTAGATGCTGCAATCTCTTTTGCCCATCAGTGCAAAGACATTTATCAAAAACATGGCCAGCGAAAGATGGTGGGGAAAATCAGTGGTTTCATTGGTCATGCCTATTCTTTTCTCAAGTCCTATGATAAGGCCCTCAAGCAGTACCAGACAGCCCTGGAGATTTTTCAAAATGACCTCCAGGAAGATGCCAGTGACGCGGCAGGATTTCATTTGGCGATTGCTACCATGTTCAAGAACCTTAATCAACCTGACTCAGCACTCTTTTACTTCGACCTGGCAGATCGGGGATTTCAATTGGATAGCAATCAGCATGGATTAGCCATGGTCTTGAATAATAAAGGTGCTTTACATGAAAAAATCAAGCAACCCGACAGTGCGATTTTTTATTACAAAGCCGCTGTAACCCTCAAAAATAAAATTGGAGTCAGCAGAGGTGTTGCCATCACCAACAGAAACCTCAGTGAGCTGCTAAGACAGAGGGGAGATTACAGCGATGCCCTCAAGCACCTTGATGAAAGTTACCAGTTGGTCTCTCAGTCGACCGATAGTTTCACTATCAGAGACTACTGGCTGGAATATGCTGGCTTGTACTTGCAGCTTGGAAAACACAAGGAATCAGCAGCATATTTTGATCAGTTTGTCAAACTAGACCAGCACCTGAGCAGTGTTGAAAGAAACACAGCAGTTTCCGAAGTTGAAGCAAAGTATGAAAGCGAGAAACAGGAAAGGCGAATTGCTGAATTGGAGTTGGGAAATCAGCAGGCGACTAATAGGTTTAACATGATCCTGTTTGTGTCCATTTTGTTGTTGCTGGTGGTGACATTTGTGATCATCTATGCCATCAGCAAGCAAAAGGCAGGCAAAATGCTGAGTAAGCAAAATGATCAAATCTCAAAGGCATTGCACGACAAGGAAGTGCTCATGAAAGAAGTCCATCATCGGGTGAAAAACAATCTTCAAACTGTATCCAGTTTACTCAAATTGCAATCCAGTAAAGGCAGTCAGGCTGTAAAAAGTGCCATACACGCTGGTCAAAGCAGGGTGACAGCCATGGCGATCATCCATCAAATGCTTTACCAGGATGATAACCTCATCAGCATTCACCTGGATCAGTACATTGACAAACTGGTTTTCAGTATCCTGGATTCTTTCAGACTCTCAGAAGAGGACGTGAACCTCAATATCGATGTCAATCCGCTGCAGGTAGAAGTAGACAGTGCCATTTCCATAGGATTAATTGTCAACGAGCTCATTACCAATTCACTTAAATATGCTTTTGATGCAGAAAGCTATCCTGAGCTATCAGTGGCCCTGTGCCAGAAAGAGGAATCGCTGGAACTGACCATCAAAGACAATGGGAGCGGTTTTCCGCCGGAGTTTAAAATAGAGGAACAACAATCCTTTGGTCTCAATCTGGTCAATATGATTGCCAGTAAACTGGAGGCCACCATTGCTATCTATAACCAGGCCGGGGCAACCATCCAGATGAGTATCAGGAATTACACTTTAGTAGCATGAAGCGTCTTGCAATACATATTGTAGAAGATGATCCCATCATTGCAACAGATATTAAAATGACAGCAGAAACACTTGGACATACGGTAGTGGGGGTCTCACATTGTGCAGAGAAGTGCCTGGTGCAGTTAAGAAATGTCAAACCCGATTTGCTGCTGCTGGACATAGACCTGGGTAGGGGACAGGAGGACGGCATTTCGCTGGCAAAGACGATCAAGTCTGCCCATGGGATTCCGTTTCTCTACCTCACTTCTTACTTTGATGACAGCACTGTTGCACGTGCCTCGGAAACGCAACCCAGCGCCTATGTTCTCAAGCCGTTTCAGGAAAAAGACCTGAAGGTAGCGCTGGACATGGCTACCTACAAATGTAGTCAGGCAAGAAAGGCAGCTCCACTCAAGACGACGCAACTGTTTGTGAAAGACTCAAAAGGAGTCATGGAACCCATACAAATCAGTGAAATCCTTTTCTTCAGTGCCAATGACAACTACTGCTACATCCATACGGCTCAGGAGAAATATCTTGTCTTGCATAAGCTAAAGGACTTTGTCTCGGAATATCAGATGCACGGGTTTGTGCAGATTCATCGTTCATACGTCATCAATATCAATCAGATTACGCAATTGACTGATCTCCATGCTTATGTAAGATCTCATAAGATCCCAATCGGAAAATCTTACAGGGCAGGTTTCTTCGACCAATTCAAGATTCTCTGACAGATAGAAACCTGACGCAGGTTTGAAAGCATGTCGCGAAGATTGGTGACTGTTGCTCCGGTCTTGGTGAGATAGTTTGGGTGAAATCAAGTATTTCTGACTAATTTTCCGCTCTTTCAATTTATTAACTGATAGCAATGTTCAACGGCCCCGACTTTCCATTGAGTTTAGAAGAAGACGTATTTGACGAATGGCTGGAAGCAGGCAGACTCCATAAGATTCGCTACAATTATCTCCTGATCATCTGGGACGCATTTGAACAAAAGTATGTGCCGGTCTATACAGAAAAGCGTGAGGATGCACGGCAATATGAAAAATATGGTGAATCGATAGGGCAGGAGTCGCTGGTCGCGGTCTATGACCTCTATTCAGAATCCAGAATTGGTCTTACGGAGTAATTGATTAGACCTTATCACGTTTGTTTTATTATAGATCAGATTACAGTGCTGAAACACGTTCCTTCTACAAATTGGAACTCATCATTAATTCATAATTATTAATGATGGAAAACAGCATATGGTCAAGAAACCGGTGTTTACATCAGTAATAAATCTTTCGTGATAATCATTATTTAACATGTAAACGCTTTTCAGGACGATACAAGTTTTCAAGCCTCACTCTCACTCTCAAGCCTCACTCTCACTCTGCAATCTCCCTTTAAATCATGGTGCCAGCCAGCTTTTCTGCCAGCCATCATGGGTTTTTTCAAAAGAGGCACGGAGATGTTCAAGGCCATTGAGTTGTAAAGCCTCAACAGCCTGAGGTTTGAAGGCCAGTACTGTGAAATAGCGATCATCCATATTTTCCGGCCATTCGTAGGCGTCCTGCCGATTATCAATGGTAGTGCCCGGTGCCAGGACGGAGTTGTAGGCTTTTTGTGCCTCACCTTGTACATGTTGCCAGTGCATTTGACTGATTGTATCCTGATGATGTAAAGCTATTTGCCCATCAAGTCGTACCTGAACGCGTTTGCGCGGATGATACAGCAGCAAAGATGCAGCATCGTTTTGTTGCAACTCTGCTATTTTGGCAGTTCGGCTATCGGTATAGATGTAACAATTGAGTGCTTCATCCACTTTTCGCAAGACGACATAGCGAGCAGTAGGTTTGCCCTCGGCGATGGTGGCTAGTGTAATAAAACGAAAAGGGTGCTTTTTATCAACACACCCTCTTTTGATTTCCTGAACAACTGCATGCCATGCTTCATCCAGTGTTGTATTTGTTGTTAACAGCATTGTTTACCTTTGGGCAGCTTGTCGCTGCGAAAGCGTCTGTTTCAATTGTCTTATTTGCGTGATGAGCGATTGATCTGGTAATTTCTTTACCATATTGTTCAATCTGCTGGTTGTCGATTTAAGTGTTTTCACGGCTGTACTCCCTTCTAACAAGATCAGAAGCCGTAAATATTGACTTTCTAGTTTTGCTCTTCTCTTGGTCATATTGTTTTTAACGGTTTTTTGCTTAGAAGGTTTTTTACAGATCCTTAAAATCGGCTAATGTATTGCATAAACGCAGTTTTTGTCAAATTTTGCCAATGTCTCCCTCAGGTCATGGACTACCTCAACAAAGTTCTGAATGGACTGAACAAAACTTTAAAACCCGGTGTTCTTTGGATAGATAGGTTAATATATGACAGTCGATGAAGTAAAAGAAGCGATTACTGATGTGCCATTGGGCTCCAGGTTACAGATCATTAAACGCAATGGCTCCATATTGGAGGCCGTACTGATGAGTTATGAGGTGACAGGCACTAAGGCCAAAGACTATGGAGAACTGGTAGTTCCTGCATTACCTCCGGCTTTGATTGTCAGGGGAGGTCCAAGGTTTGGTAACTTCCGGGTAGATGTAGAGGAGATCATCAAGATTGCCTGGGTAGGTTAGCAGCTTATTTGTTGATATTATTCATCACAGCAGTCGGCTGTTGTCTACTGTATAGCGATCACTCAATTTGCTAAAAGATATCCTGTCATTACCGATTCCCTCCTCCGGAAATTCTACTATTTTGCAATATGAATAAGACTGAAAAGGTTGATTTTGTAGTTCAGACATTAGAAAGTTTGTATCCTACAGTTCCCGTTCCACTCGACCATTATAGCCCCTACACTTTACTGGTGGCCGTTTTACTGTCCGCGCAGTGTACAGATGAGCGGGTTAATCAGATTACGCCCAGCCTGTTTGCAGTCGCAGACAATCCATATGATATGTCCAAAATTCCGGTAGAAGAGATCAAGGCGATTATTCGCCCATGTGGGCTAAGTCCCATGAAATCAAAAGGTATTTCGGAGTTGTCCAAAATATTGATAGAAGAGCACAACGGTGAAGTCCCTGCTGACATGGAAGCGCTGGAAAGGCTACCCGCTGTGGGACACAAAACAGCATCGGTAGTGATGTCTCAGGCCTTTGAGGTTCCTGCGTTTCCGGTAGATACGCACATTCACAGACTCATTTATCGTTGGGGGTTGTCTACGGGAAAAAATGTGCAGCAAACCGAGAAAGACTGTAAAAGGCTCTTCCCAATGGACCTTTGGAATAAACTCCACCTGCAAATCATCTTTTTCGGGCGCGAATATTGCCCGGCAAGAGGCCACAATCCCCATGAATGCCCCATCTGTAAGGAGATCGGCAGAGCTCCCATGTTTGAGAAATGGGATTTGAAGCCTGCAAAGAAATAATGACTTGATGGTCAGTTTCGGTATCCAATGGGTTGTGTGGATTCTGATAAAAGTCATTTACTGTGTAGAATATGAGCCCGACCGCAGACCCAGTACCTGATGGCGGGGTTGCCTTAGGAGAGCGCCAGCTGTTACGACAGAAAACCCTGGCTGGCTAGGATATCTTCCCAATATTGTTCTTCTTTGGTGATTTACTCATTGAAATCAATTATGAAAACTAAGATTACCGAGCTCTTCGGAATAGAACATCCTATTATTCAGGGCGGTATGCACTACGTTGGTTTTGCGGAATTGGCGGCTGCCGTTTCCAATGCTGGCGGACTGGGCATCATTACCGGCCTCACACAAAGAACCCCCGATGCACTGGCTGCGGAAATTGCCAGGTGTAAAGAAATGACGGATAAGCCATTTGGTGTAAACATTACCATCCTGCCGATGGTGAATACACCAGACTATCCGGGTTATCTCAAAGCCATCATTGAAGGCGGTGTCAAAATTGTGGAAACTGCGGGTAGAAGCCCTGAAAAATTCATGGATGCGCTCAAAAGCCATGGGGTAAAGGTGATACACAAATGTACCAGTGTGCGTCATGCGCTGAAAGCACAAAAGATTGGTTGTGACGCGGTCAGTGCCGATGGCTTTGAGTGTGGTGGACATCCGGGTGAAGATGACATACCCAATTACATTTTGCTGCCCAGAGTGGCCGAGGAGTTGTCCATTCCTTTTGTCGCCTCCGGCGGAATCGGGACAGGCTCTCAGCTGGTTGCTTCATTGGCACTGGGCGCTGAAGGCATCAACATGGGTACACGGTTTTTGGCAACCAAAGAAGCGCCCGTGCACGACAATGTGAAACAAGCCATTATAGACGCCACGGAATTGGATACCAGACTAATCATGAGAAATCTCACCAATACCGAGCGCGTTTTGAAAAACAAAGCCGTCGACGAACTGGTAGCCCTGGAAAAGGAGAGAGGTGCCGATATCACTTTTGAAGAGGTAGCTCCTTTTGTAGTCGCCAAGTACAAAGACATCATGCAAAATGGCCAAATGGATGAAGGTGCCTGGAGCTGCGGAATGGTAGCTGGCTTGATTCATGACATACCTACTTGCCAGGAATTGGTAGATCGCCTCATGAGCGAAGCAAACGAGATCATCAGCAAGCGACTGGCGGGGATGCAGTAGTTAGACCTGTTGTTCCCACCGCAAAAATGAACCCGGTTGATGCAATAACGCACCTATTTCATCTGCCGGGTTACATCACTTTCTTTAACCCACCCAATAAATCTCCTGCGATCGCCCCGGGACCACTCATACAGTGACTTAGGGACCTCATTGACTATATCGGTCAAGACCAGAAACCAGTTTTCATCAGCAAATTGCTTTTTGGAGATGATGGTAACATGTGTAGTTTCCTCAAGGGTCAATAAAGGCACCGGCTGCCTCGTACGAATCAAGCGCTTGACTTCACGATCCTTTTCCCGGAAATAAGCCGACACTCCGCGAAAGTCTATGGGTAATGCGTGTAATTGAAGTGAATCGGCCTGACCGGTGGCAAGCCCTGACAGACTAAGCAAGGTGGCTGATGGTTCCTTTTTCATCGACTGCACTTCCCCGGCATCTATGAAGACCCTGTAATAGCGGCCGATGAAAGAGATAGAAGACTGGAATTCTCCCTCATCGTCAGCATGGAAAGCGTACGTTTCAATTCTGGAAGTATAAGAGTCACAGCACGGTTGCCATAAAGTAGATACCAATAGCGTATCCTGCCTTTTTGCGATGTGGAAGATGCCTCCGGGTAGCATTTTAGTGTAGACAAGACGTTTACCATCATTCAGAAAAACCTTAGTGTCTGTTTTGCTCATGGTACCAGATATACCTGAATAGAGTAAGTCCAGGTTTTGATCGCCATTGAGGTCGAGGAACCGCAGGCCGTTCATGTTCAAATAATAGTAGACTACTTCGTCATCAATGCTTTCATCCCGAAATTGAACGGAATCACCCGGCAGTAGTTTACTCAGTAATGCCATCTTTTGTGCGCTATCTAATGGCGCGACAATTCCTTTTTGGTCCCAGTTGGAATTGAGAATTTTCCTGACCTCTCGGTTCATCTGTGCATTGCTCGCATGTGGAACACCAACGAGAGCGATCAGTAAGAGCACCAAGGCAAGAAGCGGTATTTTATTGGGTTTCATCAGCGAATCTTTTACTACACAGAAGGAATATTAAATAGGTATTTCAAAAAGAATTCATCACCCAAAATAGTGGATACATCCGATTTCAAATAACAATACCGGAAGGATTTGACTTTACCATCTTCCATTGTGACGGCAATGACCTGTTGTCCCTGACCGAAGATCAGGCCATGTTTTGTATCAGCTAGTAGGTCTCCAAGCCTTTCTGACACAGCTTCTTTTGAGAGTCCCACCAGGTCTAGTTTTTGCAGCAGTGGATCATTGAGGCTACAATTTAACCCAATGAAGGTTTCTTTGATGGTCAGAAAGCGTTCCTGTCCGGTGATCGGCTGATGAACGGCGGTCGTTACTTGAAAAGTTTCAACCCCGGGCACTTCCCTGAGTTTTCGAAGGTGATTGGTGAAGAAGAAATAACAATACCTTCCGTAACCCAAGTCGTGCAGCATAGTATCTGGACAGCCAACACTGCTATTGGCGCTTCGATGCCCTTGCTTGAACGCTTTCAGGTCAAAAAGTGAGTCGATGTCAAAAGTGTTGAAAGACGAAAGTGTAGTGTCGTACTCGGCGACAGGTTCAGGCGTTTTCACCGACAATGAATCTACGTTTACTGCAGTAGTCGCAGAGTCAACTGCGTCATCTTGACTGCTTTCCTGTGCAACCTGACCGCTGCACCCGGCAATCAGCACCCATATGTAAAACCATTTTCGTCTCAAGTCAATAACTTTATTGGTCAATTTTATATGGTGAATAAATTTTCACCGCATTCTTCAACGCTTCCTCCCGGTCCAGACTCATCCGCTTCAGTTGCTGATTGGTGAACATCTGCATTTGCGAGGTGGAATGTTTGTTGTCTTTCCTGGTGGAGCTACCGTAGGCATGGATGGATTCTATCTCTACACCATCGGGCCCAAACCTGACCATTTCTACATAAGAATCTCCGGACATCCCTTTATACTGACCATTCTTTTGCTCTACACTTAGCATGGCTCCCAACACATCAGGGGAACCGCCCAATGGCAAACTGACATCTCCTCTGATCAGTCGTTGGACCCGGCCGATTTCTACTTCCAATGCACCATGTTTCTTCATCAATTCGGCCTTGGCTTTTCTTACGCCGTACACACATTGCTCTTCGGTTACCGGGTCTTTCAGATTACTGAGATCCAATTGATCTCTGAACTCATCGATGTATTTCCACGAGAGCAGAAACAGGGGGGCACGTGTATTGCCGAGGTACGATTGGCGATTCCATTTGCCCAATACCTCAATGGCGTCTGCGATGTCGGGGTATTTGACCGGATCAAGTTGCATGATCATTTCCATGTTATTGGCCCGGTGGAATAATAACTCCGACGGATACTGCTGGTCGAACTTGATGCGTTTAAAGTCTTCATATGAGAGCTTTTCATATTGCCCAATGAGCTCTAAAAAACGCATACTTCGGTTGTTTTCAAGGCCGGTTGACAGGTAGCCCATCGTTTTATTCAGTTCAGTTTCTTTGACATTTTCATCTTCAGCAGTCGCGGTAAATGGGGTGTTGTTGGTGTTGAAGACCCAGCCTGAAGGGGGATTGTGTACCTGTGGTAAACTGTCAAATGGCACAATCTCATCACCCCAAACGGTCGCAGAGGTGTCTCCCGGCAGGATAGACTGCCAGTCAAAGTTGGGATCGCGCTTCGGGATGCGCCCGTTGCTGAGATAGTAGATGTTGTCTTCCTTGTCTGCGTACACAATGTTCAAACAGGTGATTCCCTGAATTCTAAGAGCATCCTGAAATTCAGTAAAATTGGTCGCTTTGTTCATACGATACCATTGTTCACCCATGCGAATGGTTTCACCTACAGCAAAACGCCAGGCAAAATAGCCTCCGTCTGTTTTAAAGGTAGGTCCATATTTACTGATGTAGCTGGTCCGCTTAACCTTCAGTTTCAATGGTCCGATCTTCACTTTTCCGGTGTGTACTTTTTCTTCCAGGTCCAGCCACTCGCCATCAAAGCGATACTGTAACTCATTCTCCGGATTGATCGTGAGCCGATAGACATCTGAAAAATCTGCCCTGTTGACAGTATGTGCCCACCCCAGGTGTTCATTGGCACCATGGAATATGATGAAGCCACCAGGGAAAGTACCTCCCAGAATATTGAGTCCTTCATCACTTATAAGATGCGCTTCATACCATGAATACCATCCTTCGAGTGGTTGGTGGGCATTGATGGCAAGGTATGTTTTGCCATCGGTCGTCTTACTGCGGGAAATGGCAATGGCGTTTGATCCTTTGTCTGCGTCACTGTTGAGTTCTTTCACAATAGTGCCATTCATGATCTTTCTGAGGTCTCTTCCAGCGCCGGATACTTCCAGGTTTCCAAGCAAATAACCCACAATGACATCTTGTGGTGTCAGTGGAAAAAGGTCTTTATGCAACACTTCTTTCGGATGCAGTGCCGCATAGGCGTTGGCACCGGCAGTATAGCTTTCCAGAAACGTCCTGAACTCACCAGTGATTTCCTCATCGTATTTACGATTCGCAATGTCTGAGAGTCCCATGAACTTAATCGCAAAATCAGCGATGGCGCCACTTTTTCCGTTGATCTCGCCCAACAGGCCTTTACCTGCCGCCATCTGTTCTTGCAACGTTACAAAGTCGTCTTCGCATTCTGCCCAGGCAAGCCCGTATGTTACCTCGGCATCAGTAGGGGCGATGATGTGAGGGACGCCCCATTCATCCCGCGCTATTTTGATGTTGGTGAGTTCGGTACCTGGAGGGATGGCTGCCCGGCAACCAATTAACAGCATCAGTAAAAAGAGATGAGAAAAGCGCATTGATTATTTGTTTAAAAACGCAGTGGAATCTTATTGGATGAGGCATACAGACCTTGTTTGATCACATGTTCATATTCGTTCAAAGCAAAATCAGAAAAGTAAGACTTCATCAGGGCAGAATTTAGAGATTTTGTGCTCAAAACTCAAATGGAAGTCACACTATGAGAGAAATTTACAGACGGTTTTCCAACCTTAAGGTTGATGAATTGGTCTTTTTTAGAGAACTTAAATCAAATATGAAGAAACTACTAGCTACTGCCTTACTATTCGTTGTCCTGTCGGTTCCATTCTCTTGTGAAGATCCGCAAGGTAGTTGTCCTGATGAGGAATACATCAATACCATCACCGATTTATCACTCTCCATTGATACTACTGGTGACTTTATGGGTGGAACAAATGCTTTCTCTGCTGATGAAGTGTTATTTCGTGTCCGGGTGAGAGACCTGGAAGAAGAAGTGCGAATGGCCGCAACCTTTCAGGGGTTTGCAACCAATGCGATGGCACTTTCCTGTATTTACAGAAGCAGTCTAAAACACACCCTGGATGAAATCAGGATTACGTCTTCTGCAGCAGTAACAACAGATGAAGAAGTCTTTGAAGCGGGACAGCTCCTCAATGAAATATTCAGCGGTAGCCTGGTGAATTTTACGCAGGATTTTCAATCGATAGGAGAGACCCTGGTCGAAATCAATGAAAACTCCGAATTTTTTTCAAGTTACGATGGCCTGATTGAGTTTAAGTTGAGTGGGGTGTTAGAGGAAGACATCAATCAGCCGCTTACTTTCCAGTTCATTTTCAGTGACCGGACCATTACTGTTGATACCGGCGAAACAGTGATCACTGTAGATTAAGCAGTACGCTATTTAAGTAGGTATAGGAATGAATCATTCTCCCGGCATCCAGCAACTGAGAATACTTTATCTAAAGCATCAATTTGCATTTGAGATTGGCGACAGACCAAAAGACTGGCTTTGTTGGGTGACTATTAAGGCGCAATTTGGTGATTGTAAACTGCTGGTAAATGATGAATGCCACGATCTTGATCCCGGGAAGCCACTTTTATGCCTTTTTCTCGTCTTGTATTCCCTGGAAGACTACCAGGAGACCGTCGACTACCTGGACTGGCTCAAAGAGAACATGCTGGAATCATCTGATGAACTGCTGGCTTATTACAGATCCCTGGATCGGGTAATTACAGAATGGGAAAACAATGTTGGGAAGGTGGATAGCTTCATTTCTTCCTGGGATTATGAGATGAGGGCTGGCGCCTATGCCGGGCTATTGGCCGTTGATAATTGAGTATAAGACTTTGGTAAGGGTTGGATTTATCTCTTAATTTTCCACTCCATTAGCGTCAGTTAAATTTCCTATGTCAGACAACATCATCATTTTTGGGCAGGAGGTGAGCTCCGAAACAGCATACTTTAACATGGTGTGGCTCGAGGAAATTCATCGGGATGAGCTATTGAAACTCAAACAACTGAAGCAACTCAGGCACCTCAATGCCTCTTTCTACAAACTAAATGATGTGGACCTGGAAGTAATAGGCCAGTTGAAAAGTGTGGAATTACTGGACTTGGTCATGACAGAGGTAACTGACGAAGGTTTGAAATTACTACGGCCTATGGTGAACCTGGAGGAACTTCGCCTCAAGGACAACCCACAGATCACCGATGCTGGTCTGGAGCATCTGTCAGGCCTTAAAAACCTTAAGCTCATCCACCTTGGGAATACTTCGGTCACCATTGCGGGATTACAGGTCATCTTGCGAAACATTGCGCTTTCGACACTGGTAATAGATTCCGATTTTAAAGAGTCGCTCAATGAATTAGGTGCCATGTCCCTTGAGTATCCATCACTTGAGATCATCGTGAAAGGAACGGCAACTGTTTCCAACGGAGAAATCTACTAGCAGAAGTATTGAAAGCAAAAAAAGACCAGAAGGGAAGGCCTCCTGATCTTGATTTTCATTTGGTGTCAAACGAAGTTTCTTCCTGTTTTTATCTTTTAATCATCAGCTTCTTAAAGGTCTTTTCTGCGTCCTGCTGCAGTTCTACAATGTATAGCCCATCGGGGTATTTCGCAGATGACAAATAGATTTTATCTGATGCACTGCTTTGCGTCTGTCTGTACAAGACATCGCCCCTTAGTGAGTAAATAGTGATCACAGCGTCTTTTACTTCACGATCAATCGCCACGTGCAACTCGTCATTGGCAGGGTTGGGGTAGAGTGTCCACGAAGTGTGATCTACGAGGTCTTCTTCCTGTTGATAGTCGCTTGTAATCGCTACGGAAGTCAGTAGATCCCGTCTGAAATTTTCTCCCTGCGCACGGATGAGTAGCTGGTAAATACCTGGTTTCACTGACGCAGCTACACGCAACAAATATTGTCCATGATCTTCTGTGATCTGCAATGGAATTTCCTTTGGGAGCATTCTATTTGACTTCAAGTCAATACTTGCACATAAGCTACCTGTTATTTTGAGGGGTTGATCCGCTGTTTGATCAAAAGACAAGGTGACGCCTGGTAGTGAGGCATCCACCATTCGGAATACTGGATTTTCCACGGTCAATGTCATGGATGGTCCTCCCGCTTCAATCAGCATTCCGGTAGATTCCAATTCGTTGACCTGATAGGTGCCAGCGCGGTAATGACTTAGGTCATATGACAGAATAGGCTGGCTTGATGCTTCATTGCGCGCTGCGGCAATCTTTGTTTTGGCACCATTGGCATCGGTAACGGAAAGTGCCTGAGGTGCACCGGTGGCGAGTAACAACTGCACATGGTGCTGCCCCGGACTGATGGTGATATGCTCATGAGCATTGGCCGCTATCCACTGAAACCTGCTGGTAACGCTCAGGCTGCTATTGGCGACAGCTTTCGGAGCAATGGGCTGCCGGTTCATAGACTGAAGCGAATTCCTGATAAAAGGCCAGACTTTGCCACCTCTGGTTACTTCAAAATGATCCAGATTGGTCTCGCTGGGCCCATTGTAGTAGGGAATGCCAAACAGTCCGTATTTTTTCTTTTGACCATCAAATAGTTCCGTGGCTCCGGGGCGTATGGAGCTGTTGTAAGGTACTACACCGTCGTTACCGCCGTTGGCTCTTGGTCCGTCAATTCCATGTAAAATGGCCTGAGGAATGTCCAGGCGGTTTAGCGGTCCGTTACCCCAGCCGCCTATGGTAGTATACGGGACGGTGTTGCTGGGGGAACCGTCTGTAATACTTCGAAAATAGCTCATATAGCCTCTTTGCAGGCTCAGTGTCGCATCATTGTCTTGCATGAAAATGATGTTGACAAGGCTTAGAAGCACACTATTGGCCAGTTCTGCGATACTTGTGCCCAGGTGTGGCGAACTCAGGGTAAAGACTTCGTCCACTTGGTCATTGGCGCCAAAGTGGACCAGGGCGGCATCTATGTCTACTCCGCCCTTGCTCCATCCAACCAGGACCAGGGGTGCATTGTTGTAATGCGACTTGATTTGGTCAATCATGGTGGAAAGCATGAAGCCATTGGTCCACATGTCATCATTGGGTGTTAAAGAGACGTAAGCACTCCGGTAGCCATCGCGATAGATATCTGCGTACATGTTGTCATCACCAGTGAAAAATACTTGTGCGTTGGAGGCATAGCCATGTACAAAAACAAGCACTGGTTTGTTAGATGACCCGGAAGGATTACGACCGTAGTAGATCCTGTTGACTTCGTTTCCTTCCCAAAGGTCAATGCCTACTGGAATGATTTGAGTCCCTTCTGAAAAATCAGGGGATCCCAGGTTGTACTCAAAGGGCCCGGGGTAGACCACAATTTCACCTTGTAGATTCTGACTTTTTACATGTTGCGTAATAAAAAGGCACAGCAGTATCACTGCAGATTGTAAGTTTATCTTCATTAGTTTATCTAGGTTTGTTAGCAATGAAATGAAGATATCAATAATTCGAATGAGAGTCAAATATTTACTATGCAAACGTTTTCATTATTTGTTGATTTCTTTAAAAATTTGCTTCGTCAAACTGTTACCAACAAAAAAAGAAGTGCCTCTGCTGAAACACTTCTTTCCCACTGAAGATCAGGTGAGCTCTTATGGACAACCTGTACTCAGTTAAAATATTTTGCTGTCCTACTTCCTGAGTACCATAAAACTGACGAATCCCTTGCTGGAGGCACTCAATCCTGATACATTGATCGAGAACTTGAACCTACCTGACTTAGAAGGCACCAGCTGATAGGATTGTCCTGTCATCCCATTGGCCAATGATTGTTCACTGACCTTGGCATTCTTAGATGGCTTGATTTCCAGCGCGATGCCAGGGATGTTACTGTCACCAAGTGCAACAACGATGTAGGTGTAGTCTTTGCTTAAATTAATATTGACGTTTTGAGAGGCGTTGGCCTGATCAAACTCAGTGATGATTTGCGAGCGAAACTCATAACCTTCACTTTCTAGTGTTTCGAGATAGCCAAGGTTCTGCTTTTGCAAACCGTCGATGGGTGTTTGTGCAATTGCCGTCATAGAAGTTGCCACAAACAGGAAAAATAATACGAATGATTTCATTTAGATTAAGTTATAGATTCACATTCTGACGCGTAAAATTAAGCATATCTGTGTTAACTGAGACCTAATCTGTAGCTGGTTAAGCCCCTTGACTGATCCGAAGTACCTTTATGGTTTGCCGGAAGCATTAACGCACGCATCGTTTCACTATCAGTCGTTACGGAATTTGAACAGCGTTGGACGAAAACTAATCGATAAATAGTTATTGATGTTTTAAATGGTTTGCATAAATAATGCTTATGTTAATGACATTTGATTCAATCAATTCTATACTGTAAGGACTTTTTGTTGTGTACCATTAGCAGGTGCTTGTCTGAACGGTATTTTTCCAGCAGCGCTACAACTTCCCGGAGCTGTGATTCGGTCAAATTCTTATAGGCGGGTCGCTGGATTACTTTGTCCCATCGGCTGGCGAGGACATTGTCAAGTGCTATTCTCCAGTAGCAATGGTTTTTGAAAGTGAGCTCGGGATATGTACTTTCCAGTGTACTCCCCAACAACAGATACGTTTCGGTCAAATTACTCTCCATGCTTACATAATTGTTTGTTGATTCAAGATGTTGGGGAAATTTTAATATTTGACTCTTTGATGAGTGATTAATGATTTGTCATGTCGAAATGGGATAAAACCGCAACACCGAAAATTTTTGAATTGCTGGCAGGGTTTTGATGAATTGTAAGTCTCTTTGGGAGCCTGTCAGAGGGCTTCGGGAATCTATAAGGAATTGGTTCTGGTAATAAGTGATAGTTGAGTTGGTACGTTTGCGGGTGACAAACAGCAGTGTCAAGCATAATCTCCAACGTCTATTGTCTGCGCGCCCCGATCTGCGCGCCCCGATCTACGCGCCCCGATCTACGCGCCCCGATCTAACTGACGGCTACCACCAGCAACCGCTCACAAACCTTCTGGCTCAGGGTCTCCGATGGATGATCCTGATAACTTACCAGCATGCTCTGGTCAAAAGACTCGATTGACTTGATCTCAATTTCCAGATCAAGGGATATGCCCCGGCTGTCGAGAAACTCGAGGAACTCCTTGGATGAATGGCTTAAGGCCAATAACCTGACCCGGTGACCCGCCTGGCAATCAATCAGCGGCTTGTATTCCTGCGTAATGATATTGCCTTCTTTGTCTGGAATGGGCGATCCGTGCGGATCAAACTTTGGGTATTCCATTAACTCATCCATACGATCAAACAAGGCAGGCGCCTGGATGTGCTCCACTTGTTCAGCAATGTCATGCACTTCTTCCCAGCCAAATCCCATTTTTTCTACCAGGTACATCTCTGTCAGCCGATGCTTGCGGATGATCAATGCAGCGGCTTTTTTTCCTTCAGCTGTGATAATCAATGGTTTATATTTCTCATACTTCACCCATCCATGTTGCTGAAGATTCTTTACCATACTATTCACAGTGGGCTTACTGACTTTCAGGTTATTACTCAAATCAGAAATATTGACCTCTCCGGCTTCATTGGCCAGGTTGAATAGTGCCTTCAAATAGTTCTCTACAATTGGGGATGCCATCGGGATTTGTTCGTTCTCCCGACAAATCTAAATAAATATGTCGAAATAATTTGTTAGATTAATCTAACTATTTAGTTTTGTATTACTAATAAAATAGTTTTGCAATATGAAATTAAGGTTAGTTTCCTGTGTCGTGTTCACGATGATGATATGTTCTTCGCAGCTAAGTATAGGGCAAACAGGCAGTATCAGAGGTAAGGTCAGTACCGGGACGGAACCAGTGCCTTATGCCTCGGTAAAGGTGGGTAATGGTGAGTATGGGACTGTGGCTGATGGAGCAGGCACATTTGTCATTGGTGAGATACCTGCGGGTTCCTACGTGGTTTCATTCAGTTCTGTCGGTTACAGGTTGTTGACCAGAGAGGTGACTGTCAGGGCCGATGATGTCACTGAGTTGGATGTTGAAATGACCGAAGACCTGTTAGGCCTGGAAGAAGTGGTAGTGAGTGGTACGCGTTACAAGCTGGACAAGCGTGAAGCACCTGTGGTAGTCAACGTATTAAGCTCCAAGCTCCTTAAGGCCACACAGTCTATTGCGATTTCAGAAGGGTTAAATTATCAGCCAGGTGTGAGGGTGGAGACCAATTGTCAGAATTGCGGCTTTACGCAGGTACGGCTCAATGGGCTTGAGGGCGGTTATTCGCAAATTCTCATTAACAGCAGAGCCGTATTTAGTGCATTGAACAGTGTATATGGTCTTGATCAGATACCAACGAACATCGTGGAACAAATAGAAGTAGTGAGAGGTGGTGGATCTGCATTGTATGGAAGCAATGCCATTGCCGGCACCATCAATATCATCACCAAAGAACCAGTAGAAAATTCCTGGGAAGCTGGTTCCACGTTTTCCCTCATTGACAGACAAGCCATCGACCAGGTGGTGAATGTCAACGGATCTATCGTTAGTGAAGACCTCAACAGCGGCATTACTTTGTATGGGATGTTCAGAGACCGTGAGAGTTATGATGCCAATGGTGATGGTTTTACGGAGTTGGTGGCTATCGAAAACAATATCCTGGGTGCCAAAGCATTTTTAAAGCCCAACAATCGCAGTAAATTGTCGGTGGACTTCAGTGCCATCGATGAGTACCGCCGGGGAGGCGATCGGCTGGAGCTGGCGCCGCATTTCACTGATATTTCAGAAGAATTGCAGCACAATACGGTATTCACCGGCCTTACTTATGATTTCTGGACCGCTGAGAAACGCGATAAATTTTCTGGATATGTTTCTTCTCAGGTTACTGAGCGCGACAGCTTCTATGGCGGGCTGGGAGGTGGCCGTACGCAAGCTGATAGTTTGCTGGCGCTCAATGCCTATGGCCTCACCGAGGATCGCGCACTGGTGGCCGGCACACAGTACATCAGAGACCTGGGAAATAACAATGTCCTGACACTAGGGGTAGAAAACCAACTGTATGATACACAAGACGAGATTGCCGGCTATAACCGCCTGGTCGATCAACGGGTAAATGCTTTGGGATTCTTCGGTCAGTATGAATGGCGACCAAATAGCAGGCTCACAGCGCTGTTAGGAGCACGTTACGACCTGACCAACGTTGACGGATTTTATCGTGTGGGTGACATCGAGCGTACCTCAGATGACGAGTTTGGAGTTTTTAGCCCGCGACTTACATTGCTGTATAAGTTGACTGAAAATGTACAACTGAGAGGCGGATATGCAAGGGGTTTCAGGGCTCCACAGGCCTTTAATGAAGACTTACACATTTCTTCTGTAGGGGGTGAGCCACAGTTTGTCATTTTGTCCGGTGAGCTGGAAAAAGAGACTTCCAACGCTTACACTGCGTCTGTGAATTTCTCGAAAGATTTTGGGACCGCACAAACCAATTTCTTGCTGGAGGGATTCTACACACAATTGAATAACCCTTTTGTCCAGGTAAGCACTGGCGCTTCATTGCCCAATGGTTCTATCCTGGAGGAGGTGAGGAATGGTGAGGGGGCAGTGGTGTCTGGAGCCAATTTTGAGGCAGGTTACTCTCCATCCAGAAACTTCTCCTTTCAACTTGGAGGTACAGCACAGTCAGCGCGGTATGATGAGACACAGGTATTGTTTGAGCCGGAAGGCGCTGCTGAAGAGGGAGAGTCTGTGGTATCAGTAGATGAGTTTGTGAGGACCCCCAATCTATATGGTTATTTCAACTCCTACTGGAGGCTTACGGAGGCATTTGCCCTGGACCTGACGGGTACCTATACAGGCGAAATGGTAGTACCCAGGGTGATCAGTGACTCCGGGTTCATTTCTCTCAATGATTCACCAGCCTTTTTGGACATGAACATCAAAGCCACCTATCATTTTGAAATAGGAGCCGAGTTTCACCTCGAATTGAGTGGTGGTGTTAAGAATCTTTTCAACAGCTATCAGGATGATTTTGATTCCGGGCCCACCAGAGATTCAGATTACATCTACGGTCCTGCGGCGCCCAGGTCTGTGTTCTTCTCAGTGAAAATCGGGAATCTTCACTAACATGGCTACATTGATGAAGAGGATGTGCATTTTGTTCCTTTTTTTGGGTTGGCTCGGGGCCAGTGCGCAGCAAAAAGAGACGATTAACTGGATTACTTTTGACCAACTGGATGACTCCCTGAGTGCCAAACCTAAAAAAGTATTCATCGATTTTTATACTGATTGGTGTACTTATTGTCGCAAGATGGATAAGGCGGTATTTACCAAACCTGAAGTTGTCAAGATGCTCAATGAGTCATATTATGCCGTGAAGATGAATGCCGAGTCCATGGACACGGTTTGGTTTGAAGGTCAGGCTTTCCTCAATGACCAAATTGGGAAAAACAGAAAACCATTGCATCAATTGGCGCAGCTGCTGGCGCTTCGTGAAGGTGAGTTTGCCCCGCCGGTCATGTTGGTCATGGATGCACAATTTGCGATAGAACGCAGGTATTTCCAGTACCTGGATAGCAAAAAGCTACTGAAGGCCCTACGTTAAGGAGAGGCCTGCGCGCGACTCTTCCAAGAGCAGGGTATCATGCTCGGCAGTACAAGGTAGTAGTGAAGAATATGCTTTCCGAAAGCAAAAAATGCCTCATAGGGAATAGGCGTGAGGGCATTATCGATCGTAATGTTTAGTAGTTATTGGATGAATACTAGTGGTTTCCAATTGTTATAGTCAGGTGATTTATTATTCGTTGGAAACTATTGAGCATTCGTCAGGTATGCTCGAGAATTCGTTTGTGCTGGTAGGAATAAGGTAGGACAGTCATCAGGGGCTCGCGGATCTGCAGGTGAGTTAAAGGTGAGCCAAAGCGTTAAATGCAATCGAATCAGTCAGCCGAAGTTATTTTTATCCGAAAACCTTATCAACCGCTCATGTGACCAGCATTTGCATGCCGAATTTTAAATCGGTAACTTCATTAGATTCACCAACAAATCAATCGACATGAAAATGTTCTTCCAATCCTTGTCAAAGGTTTTACTGCTATTGCTATGTTTCAACGCCAGTGCTCAGGTAAACCCTGCTGACTCGTTGGCACTTGTTTCACTGGCCAACTCCACCAATATCAATTCATGGAACAATGCCACTAACTGGTTTTCTGGTCCGGTAGATACCTGGTTTGGGATCACAGTCACGTCTGGCCGTGTGACGGGTATCAACTTGTCCTCCAACTCACTGTTTGGGACTATTCCTGCAGATATCGGGGCTTTGGATGCAGTGACGGACTTCAACCTTTCCGGAAATCCTATTTTGGATCCGGTTCCTGCGGAATTGGGTGATCTGACCGCTTTGGTGAACCTGGACCTCTCAGGCCAGGTGTTTTTCCGGGAGCTACCTGCCGAAATTGGTAACCTGGTCAATCTGGAGGTGCTCAATTTACATGACCATCGGCTTAGCGGAGATATTCCTTTCGCGCTGAGCAATTTATCCAACCTCCGTGTACTGGATCTGGGTGCCCGGTCCGGGTTTGAAGATGGCCTGAATGACGGGCTGGACCTGAGCAATCTTCTCCTGCTGGAAACACTCGATATCAGTGGTAATGCCTTTGAAATCCTACCAGACTTCTCAGTCTTACCATTATTGACCACACTAAATATTGAGAACAACTTGCTGGACTTTGACGATGTGGAGGGAGTGGTGTCGCAACCGGGCATTACTTATGCTCCTCAACGCATCAGTGAGGGTGATTCTACTGTTATTTATCTTCCCGGGCAAGCGGTCTTGTTGGATGCTACAGTAGGAGGAACTGCCAATGTTTATCAGTGGTTCAAGGACAATGTAGCCCTTGCAGGAGAGACGATGCCTACTTTGACTATTGCATCCGCTTCCAGTACTGATGAAGGTGTCTATTTTTGTGAAATCACAAGTCCTCTTGCACCAGTTCTCACCATCACCCAGCGCCTTCATTATGTGGTTGAAAATTTTTACAATACGAACCCAGATCCTGTTAGGCCAGCATTTACTTTCACCCAATTGGCAGATACGACCATCAGATGGTACATCATGTCTGTGAACATGGGGGACGTCAATAATGACCTGATTGATGACCTGGGTATTTTGCTGAGAGATCGTTTCCAGATCTATCATGGAGGTGCATTACAGCAAATTCCGGACCTGGAAATACCGGTAATCTCTGGTAATGAAATGGTCGAGGCCCGGTCCGCAGACTTCAATGGTGATGGTTTTATGGATGTGGCTTTGTCTTCATTGAATATGAGTGACCCCATCAACACAGGGAGAGTGGATTTCTATTTTGGCAGTACCACGCCCGACAATATAGTCGATCACACTATATTGGCAACTGATATCAAACCTGTAGCTCAGCTGGGTGGACTTCGTTCTGTCAATTTCAATTCGGTGGGAGATGTCAACAACGATGGAACGGTAGACTTCCTGATCAACCTCAATGATGATCAGACTTATTTGTATTTTGGGGGTAGTACACTCTCTACAACACCGGATCAGGTAATTACCGGCTATAGCAGCGACTTTGGAATTCCCAACCTTACGCCTTTTGCCGGAGACCTCAGCAATCGCATTTACCCGCTGGGAGACATCAATGGAGATGGGATTGACGATTTTTCAGTATCTGATTTTTTTAGAAGTTTTCAGGTAGCAGGATCCTCCAGAGGGGTGGTTGTGGTACATTTTGGTAAATCGGCTGGACCCATCACGCCGGATTTAGGCATTGCTTTGACAGATCCGGCCTTCGCCGATATCACTTTCTTAGGTTTCACTTTGGCTGCAGCCGAAGTCAATGGTGATGGATTCAATGACCTGGTGATCGTGGCGGTGAATGCCAGAGATGAAAGTGTGCCAGGTGAAAATGGGAGAGAACTCCTTTTCGTTTTCAACGGCGGTCCAACCATTGATAATGTACCTGATCAGGCATTGAAAATTCCAGCAGCCCCCTTTGGATTGGATGACCGGCTGACGCTGCCATTTTATACTGGAGAAATGAAAGCGCTGCCTGATGTATCTGGTGATGGCCGCAACGAATTATTGCTTACCAGTTGGAACGGATTCACGAATGCAGTCATTATAGAAAGTGAGGACCTAAGCAATAACAGCGCCACTCCCACAAGTGTGTTGGAGGCGCCAGACCCGGACTTCTTCCTTGGGGTAAATTTTAACAATGTTTTTGTTCAGAATGCCTCTGCTGTAGGAGATTTTGACAACGACGGTACACCAGAAGTGTTGCTTGCCCAACCTACCAAAGTAGGTGTGCCAACCGAGGCCTATCTTTACCCGCTGAGACCGCTACAGGCAGTCACTATCATTACGAATCCTCAGGATCAAATGGCTTGTGCCAATGATGAAGTCACTTTTACCGTGGAAGCTGCTGGTACGGCACTGACCTATCAGTGGCAGGAAAGCACGGATGGGGGAGTGTCATTTAGCAGTCTTACCAATGGGGGTGTCTACGCCAATGTCACTACCGATAGCCTTACAATTGATCCGGTAATGCTCACAATGGACGGCTACCAGTACCGATGTGTTGTTAGTGGCAGTGCCACATCAGCGGTAGCTACCTTAGCAGTAGATCGGGGGAATTATATAGTGCCTGCAAAGTCAATCGCCTGTTCTGATCTGGAGTTTTTTGTAACCATAGAGGCGGTAGCGCCGGTTTCTGCAGAAGTGCTGGGCCTTGACTTCTGTCTGCAGTATGATACAGCTATGATGATGCCTACAGGAGACGCAGTAGTGCGGGAAGTTGTCAATGGTGGTAATGCCGCTTTTTCAGATTATTCTTTGACAATCGATGCCAATGCCGGAATCATCAACGGAGTGATCTTTCTTACCAGTGCCGCACCATTTCCAACCTATTTCTCTGGCGCCGGTGCGGTCATAGACATTGAGTTTGAACAAGGAGCCTCTTTTGTGCCCGGTGCTGCCGCCGAAGTACTCCTTTGTGGTGTAAGTGAGGCTACGTTGACCAATGGCAACATTGACCACTGCCGTCTGACACCTTCCGTTTTCAATAGTATCAATGATCCTGCTTTCATTGGAACACTGAAGTCATGGGATCGTGACAACAGGGTGCTGAGGTATGATACCGCCAACCCTGCTGCTTTTGTGGTGACAAACATCATTGGGGTGGACAGTTCTTGCACCCCAACAGGATCGCAAACATTCGTGCCTGACCTGAACGGTAGCTTTATCTATCAAAACAGCGAAGGTAGTTTCGTACAGATAACAAGAGATATCCCTGGTGACTTTAGTAGCGCTGGCATATGTGTGAATGTCATGAGCTGGATCAACGGTGCGGATCAGACGAGGGCCCTGCGCATTGCCACCCTGGACCCAACCTTTACCCCGAATGCTTACCAGCTCATTGCCGCTGATGTCAATCAGGATGGTGTGGTCAATGCCGGAGATGTGACGCTTATTGCTGCGCGCTCTGTGATGAGTATTTGCGGCTTTCCGTCTGCTAAGGAAGAAAAAGACTGGCTATTTATCGACCAGACTACGTTTGATACGGATCCTGGATTCCAGATCAGTAGTACATTCCCCGCCTCGGATGGTGTGGGTTTCTCCAAGGATAGAGTTCCGGAAATACCGGCATGTTTGCCTGCGCCGCTCGACACCGTTGGTAGTTGTGTGGCTTCGCTACAGGAAGATTACATCGCGATCCTGTTGGGGGATGTGAATGGCAACTGGCGTGCTGACGATGGTGCCAACCTGAGAGAGGAAGAACCACAGGTGGTCTTTCAAATAGAAGAGATGACCTTAGAGGAAGGTGTTTATTCCATTCCAATTGTGCTGGCACAGGCACAGGTATTAGAATCCTTCGATTTGGCCATTGAAACCGATGTGGACCGGTTGCAGGTAGTGGATGTCGGATTTTTGACCGATGATTTTAATCATGTTTCCAATCAGCGCAAAGAGCAGTTTTTGTTTTCATCGTTTACGCTTGAACCAGGTGAAATCACCGAGGTAGTGGCTTACCTGCAGTTAACATCGGATGGTAATGCCCCCGAGGCGACTGATTTTGCATCGCTTCGTGCTTTTGTGAACGGCAGTGAAGTAAGTACAGGAACTGCCAAAGTGTTGTCATCACCGGACCAGTTACTGGCTGATTGGAAAGTTTATCCAAATCCCTTTACGGATGTGCTGACACTGGAGTCGGATCAGCGGTATCAGCATGTGACGGTGACGATGACCAACTTCGCGGGACAAGTCATGTATCATCAACAGTGGGATCAGGGGATGCAGGGCAAAGTCTCCCTCAACCTGCCAGATGTTGCCAAAGGACTGTATTTACTCACCATTCAAACAGAGGTAGGTGAGCGAGTGATTAAGGTCATCAAATAACGATCAGCATATTGGTGCCTCGAGCACTACAATCAGTGGTCAAAATGGCTCTAAAAAAAGGAAGTACACACCAAAATGTACTTCCTTTTTTATGGTCATCTCAATCATTCTTAACAAGTCACGAACATCACTTTACCTCAAACGATCCCTCCAGACCTGCAGCGGCATGGGGAGCGATCCAGAATTTGAAGGTGCCAGGTTCAGTGGTCCAGTTACCTGTGGCATCGTAGAATTGCAGGTCATCCGTGGAAAAGGTGAATTGCACTTCCTGCGATTGTCCCGGTTCCAGGGTGATTCGCTCAAAGCGGAGTAGTTCTCTTACCGGCCGCGTGATGCTACCAAACTCATCTCTGAAATAGAGTTGTACTACTTCTGAGGCCTTCGCAGTTCCTGTATTGGTGATTTTAGCAGATACTGCGATCGTTTCACCCTGCTGTAGTGTCTCGGTACTCTGTTGTAATCCTTCGTAGGAAAAAGACGAGTAGCTCAGGCCGTAGCCAAATGGATACATCGGTTCATAGCCATCATCCAGGTAGTGGGAGTTGTTCCCCAGTGAGCTTTGCCACGCACCAATGGGTATGTCATCTATGTGTACATAACTATCGGCTGATGCTGGCCTGCCCGTGTTTTTATGGTTGTAATAAATAGGTATCTGACCGACGCTTTTAGGCCATGTCACAGGTAGTCTCCCGCTGGGAGAAGTAACACCCATTAGAAGGTCAGTCAATGCCGGCCCTGCCATGGTACCCGGATGCCATGCATAAAGGACTGCATCTACCTTGTCGAGCACGTTGTTGAGCGTAATGGGTCTACCTGCCATGACTATCAGCACAATGGGCTTGCCTGTTTTTGCTAGTTCACTGATTAATTCTTCCTGTGCCCCTGGCAGGTTGATATTGGCTCTGCTGTGTGCTTCTCCTGAGAGAATGGCTTCTTCACCTCCCACAAAGACAATCACATCTGATTTCCTGGCTGCTTTCACAGCCTCTTTGAAGCCTTTGTCAGTTTTATCCCGGCTGTAAGTAAGTCCGGCACTGTACCTGAGTTGGTTGCCTAGTTGATTTCGTAAGCTGGTAAGCGGAGTCACGCTATGTTCTTTTTCTCCGTCAAATGTCCAGGTGCCCAGCTGCTCTCTCGGCGCATCGGCCAGGGGCCCAATGAGAGCTATCCTGGCCGACTGGCTGAGCGGTAATGTCTTTTTGTCATTCTTCAGCAATACCATACTTTGTATCGCTGTTTCTTTTGATGCTGCAAGGTGCTCATCGGCATAGAGCACGTCTTTGCCCTTTTCATAGTAGGGTTGCTCAAACAGGCCCATTCGAAATTTGGTTCTGAGGACATTCTTCACCATTTCATCTAGTTGCTGCATACTTACTTTGCCTTCCGCAACCAGTGCTTCCAGGTGATCTTCCATGGTGGTACTGGTCATCTCCATGTCCAGTCCGGCATTTGCTGCAGCCTCGGCTGCTGCTTTTTCATCTTTGCTGTAGCCATGAGCGATCATTTCGATCACAGAGTCCCAATCGCTGATGACGAAGCCTTCAAAACCCCACTTGTCTCGCAAAATGTCCTTCAGGATGTACTTGTTGGCAGAAGCGGGGATGCCATTCAGCTCGTTGAAAGAGGTCATGAAAGTGGCGACTCCGGCATCATTGGCTACCTTGAATGGTTTCAGATAGACATTGTGCAGCAATTGGTCGTGAATGATGGCGGTATTGTAATCCCGTCCACCTTCGGCGGCTCCATAACCTACGAAGTGCTTTCCACATGCAGCAAGACTAGTGCCATTGGCCAGGTCATCACCTTGAAATCCTTTGATGTAGGACTTGGCCAATACAGAGGTAAGGTAGGGGTCCTCTCCGGCAGACTCGGCGATTCTTCCCCATCGGGGGTCTCTGCTGATGTCCAGCATAGGCGCAAAAGTCCATCTAATACCTACTGAGGACGCTTCTACAGCTGCAACCCGGGCGCCTTGACGGACCAGCTCCGGATTCCAGGTGGCTGCCTGCGCCAATGGGATAGGGAAAATGGTTTTGAAACCGTGGATTACGTCCCTGGCGAAAATGAGTGGAATACCATTGGGGCTTTCCTCAATGGCAATTTTTTGTAGCTCGGCTACATAGGACTCATTCATGACATTGAGCATCGCTCCAACACGACCCTCACGAACAGCCTTTTTCAGGTCTTCACTCAAAGTTTTCTCACGGGAAGAAGTACCTCTTTGTGCTGTTTGACCAATTTTCTCCTGTAAGCTCATCTTGCCCAGCAAGGCCTCAACCTTCGCTTCAATTTCCTGATCAACAGTGGATGCCTCGCTTTTTTGTTTCGTGCTATCCTGTGAACTGCACTGACAGAGTAAAAACAGGATCAGTATAAATGGGAATGTCTTTTTCATAGTTTAAATTGTAATCCGGTGTCAAATAAAGCTGAATGGCCGTTGATTTACAAAAAGACGAATACGACCAAAATACGACAACCCTCCTGTAATGGTCAGAATCGCAGAAAATAGGGGTTATTGGTTAAGACAATTGTGCATAGATGAAAGTAATAGATATAAACTGATCATCTGTGTTTAACTTCGCTACAGAACAAACAATACCTTGAAAAAGATGAGCATGCATAAGTTTCCGACGCTAATGATATTTGTATTTGGTATGATGGCTTTGATTTCCGGATGTGGATCAGGGTCAGAGACCAAAGGCAATGAGAATAAGTACGTTTTTCCCTCATCTCTACCCGCAGATGCGCCTGTAACCGAGATTGTTTTAAACAGTAATGATCAGATGCAATATGATCAGGAGATTTTGACAGTGAAAGGCGGTAGTCGTGTGAAACTGACGCTCAATCATACCGGCCAAATCAGTAAAGCGGCCATGGGTCACAACGTAGTCATCCTCAAGGCGGGAGTGAAGCTGGAGGAATATGCCCGTGAGGCGCTCAAGGCATCTGGTGCCGGCTACATCCCTGACAATGATCAGGCTGTGGCTTTTACAAAGATGATAGGAGGGGGTGAGACCACTGCCATTAGTTTTGATGCTCCGGCCCCTGGTACTTATGAGTTTGTCTGCACTTATCCCGGTCATTACCTGCTCATGCAGGGAAAGTTAATTGTAGAATAGATTGGTGCTGGCGAGAAGACGAGGTTTCATTTCTTGACTCTCTTGCCCGGAAACAATATTGTTTGCACAGTAAACGCCGTCTGGGTGACCCCGTTTGATACTTGAGGTTCTAACCCTGTGTTGTTCATTGATATGCAGCCGACTGTGGAGTTGGTATAATTTCCGGGCAACGAATAACTCAAAAAAAAGTTTCAAAATTTTGAGACCGCCAGCTTTCATTTAATTGTCTTACAACAGATTATTCATTCACTGATATTGAAGGAATTACGATCAAAACAAGCTTTTTATCGATTAACGGCATCTTCTGATCGTTTAAACTATGGTGCAGAAAAAATATCAAATGATAGTAGGATTGTGAAATATTCGTATTACTTTACGCTCATCTAACGAATATGTCAGTTTCATGACACTGCTGTGCTACTCACACAGCATCGATTTTTTAGACGATGACGACGTAACTTATTACTTAACTACAAATTATATTTAACGGTAATTTAACATGAAGACGAACAATTTATTCTCGGCAACATTCCGTGTTGCACTCACTTTCGTATTTGCTTTATTAATTTTTACAGCCTGTCAGGAGGAATCTATCAATGAGCCTACTGTTGAGGAAGTAGCTGCTGATGTAGTCTTAGGATTGACTGCAGATGAAGCCAAAACGCTGGGACTTTCAGCTGATGAAGCAGCTCAGTACAACTACACTGAATCTGAGATTCTTGAGTTGACTGGTGAAGAAAATGCTAACGGCAGATGGTTCAGAAACATCAAAATCCAGTCTGAGCCACTAGTTACTTTAGCAGCAGGTGACACTGTAGGTTTTTCTAAGGTAATCAGATTCCCTTCAGGTGTGCTTTCTTTTGTATTCTCTACTGGTCAGACAATCGGTGATGCTACTACGCTTTGGGTGGCTGTTTACAACAACCCTGAAAACTGTACTGCACCTATCTGTACTACGCCTGATGCATTCAACCCTGCTACTGGTCCAGATGTAACTACAGGTACTGGTAGAGTAGTACGAGGTCCTTTAACAGTTTACACTACCTGGTCCAAGGCAAATGATTTGGACAACTCTTTAGGGGCATTCCTATTAGGAACTCCTTCAGTTGGTATTTCCAACCCTATGACTGCTCAGTTCAGATTGGTTGTTAAGACGCACGGCCCTGTAATTCCTGAGCTGCTGAACGATCAATTGACTACATTCCAGGGTGGTTGTGAGTTTGGTTTCCTGCCTGAAATTCCTGAACTGGGAACTCCTGGTCCTAACACTTGTGCAGAAATCCAGATTTCTTTCATCACTGAGCCTTAAGTCAGGCGATGAAGTAATATCGAGCTTAATAAGAATTTAAAAAAGAGGCTGTCATGATTGGCAGCCTTTTTTTGTTTTGCTGCTGAGCGTGCTGATTCGAATCGTCCTGGCCAGGTTAGGGTAAGAGTTTTCTGGTTTATATCAGCAGGCCTGGTTAACATATTCCTTCACTTTGCTGTTGCTTTATTGTGGATATAACGATCAAGGTCACTACCGAAGAAGGTGACAGAGAAATCAAGGCGGAAAAGGGCGAGAATTTAAGAACTGTGCTGCTACGGCACAACGTCAAAGTATACGGCAAGTTGTCTCAATTTGCCAATTGCGGTGGAAGTGGTATTTGTGCTACCTGCGGTGTTTACATAGCTGACAAGGAAGTAACACCCATTCACTGGCATGATCAGTTGGCTCGCAAGTTTGGGTACCCTCGTTTAACCTGCCAAATCACCTTGAATGAAGACCTCCACATTGTTTTGCCTTCCAATAAAATTATGTGGGGTCAGCTATGGCCCAAGATGTCCCGATAGTTAGTTTCTGACAGCAGGAGGTAATCAAACCATTTGAATCTTCGCATAGTTTATTGCTTAAAAACCAATACTATGTCTTCATTTCAAGCACGTGTTGTTTCTTATTTTCGGGAGGTCTCCATTGTGGTTATTGGTGTACTGATTGCCATTTATATGGGTAACTTAAAGGAGCAATACGAGAACAATCATTTCATTGACCAGACCATGATTGCGCTGCAGGCAGAAGCCCGGAAAAGCCAGAAAAGTATTAACACAGTACTAGAGAAGCACTTGCTGATCATGGACTCGCTACGGGTGCAACTGGAATCTGGAAATGACGAAGAATCATTGATGGACCTTGTTGGCAGGTTGGGAGGTATTCAGATTGCTCAGAACAATAACAATGTGTTACGCTTTTTCATTTCTACCAAAGCAGAGTTGCTCGATTATGAAATGATCTCTATGCTGTCGGAAGTAGAATTCTCCACCAATCTTATGAACCGAAAAATGGACAAGTTATTGGATTTTGCTTACATGAGCCTTCAGAGCGCTGACTTAGATGCTAAACTCAAATTTGCCGCGTATTTGTCGAATGTGATAGACAGCGAAGGAGAAATGGTGGAACAATATGACGAGCTGCTGGATAAGTACAAGGATTACTTTCCGGAAGTAGAAGAGTAATCGCTAGCGGAGTGAACGCTTATGTCATAATACCGAAATACTGTAATGCCGTAATTTTTGTTTTGCCTCTATCAAGTGATTATTAATGTATCATTATTGCTTGTGATGATTTTCTGATGCTGAATTTCAGAATTGACTAAATCCCCCTGATTCTTTATCCTTGATCTGTGCTATCGCAATACCAGCAAGCCACGATTTTCCCGAAAGCTAAAAGCTTACAATTATTTATCGGCTAAAGCTGGAAGCTTCAGCCAGGGTTGGGGTTTCGGCCCGTCTTTAATCTTTGCTCTTTTGTCTGTCTGTAGACTAGAGTCTAGACTAATCTCCTCCCATCAAATCAAAATTTCCACTCAGGATTTGGTCTGTTTTGGTTGATTGCCAATTGTTTACATGATCTTTGATCATGGACTGTTTGCCAAACTTATAGCTCCTGAGTAGTTTCTTGTCATGTTCGGTGCTGCCGTTCATTTCAGACTTCAGGACTTCCATGAGTTCTGATGCATTCGCGCTCACCTTTGGGCACGGAATACAATCTACCCCAATCCTGTATCGCTGGGTCTTCTGCGGCTGGTCATTACCAGTTTTCTGCATTTTGCCTTCTTCCCAGACGTGCAGCCCAGTCTCCTGTTCTAAAATCTGCCTTGCGGCAAATCCAGTAACCAGGTAGTGGTGCACCTTGTTATTGTTTTCGGTTTCAAGGTGTTTGACAACCATTCCGCGCTGTCTGCCCCAGGCCTTATACATTTTCACCTGTTGGTCTACAAAGTGTTGTATGCGAGGCTTGGTCAGGTCTTCTTCTGATGGTTTGATGATCAGAAAACACTCCTGATACTCGTTCTCAACATAGGCCTTCATCGATAGCTTCAGCAACCGGAGTTTGTTGGCCAGGCGCTGCAGCAGTTCCGACGGATAGGCGAGTTGTGGTTTTTCGCTGTCAGCGATCCGTTCCCAGGTAGAAGAAAGGGTAGAGTAGCTATTCATGAATCGGTCAATGAACTCAATGTCGCTCATGACTTCAAAACGCTCCTCAGAAGTCCAGAAGTCGGGCTGACCCATCTGCGCCATGAGGTCATCCTTTGTTTCGCCCAGTTGCTGTTGATCGATTAATTGGGTAAGCATATCCCACTCCCTGCCAATCACTTCTTTTTCCCTTAGTTTCCCAAGAGGGTCAAAGATGATTTGATTCAAAGTAGTATTCTCCGATTTTTGTTGTTCCGAAGCTACTTTCTGTGCCTCCTGCTGCCAGTCTTTCTCAGGCATTTCAGGGTCTACGAAATCTACTTTCAACTTGCCATGATGCTCCCTCACAAAGAGGAATTGATCCCCTTTGGGGAAATTATGATTGACAATGGTGAGCGCCAGCGGGGCCAATAGCAATTCCTCAATGGCTCGTTTCATCGGTCGGGCACCCATCTCCGGGTCGTAGCCATGCTTCATCAACAAGCTAATGGCTGAATCTTCCCATTCTACTTCCCATTTCCGTTGTCTGAATGCGCGACGCTGCAATACCTTTTTCAACTCTATTCTTAATATCCTCCTGACGGCATTAGCATCCAGCGGATTGAAGCAGATGATGCGGTCGATCCGGTTGAGGAATTCTCTGCGGAAAGTATGCTGTAGAGACTTGATGATAGAATCATTGAGCAGGGCCATTTCATCTGCAGACTCTCCAAACCCGATGCGTGGCGGCAGTCTGTCACTGGCACCGGTATTGGAGGTGAGAATGATGATGGTATTTCTAAAGTCGACGACCTGTCCCTGATCATCTGTCAATCGTCCGTCATCAAAGACCTGGAGGAAAAGGTCCCAGATACGCTGGTGCGACTTTTCGAACTCATCCAGTAAGATGACAGAAAATGGATGCTGTCTTACCTGACTTACCAGCGAGTTGACATCCATATTGCCTCCATATCCCCCCGTGATCCGCATGATGTCGTCTGCCGTCTGAAACTCACTCATGTCCAGCCTGATCATTCGGTCTTCAGATCCAAACAGGTAGTCTACCAGTGTTTTTGCGACCTCTGTCTTACCTGTACCTGTTGGTCCTACAAATAAGAAAACACCCAGTGGCCGCTGAGGATCAGTAAGGCCTGCTTTGACCATAGCGATCCGTTCTATGATGTGCCTTACGGCTTCTGGTTGGCCAATGATGCGTTCATTGAATGTCTTTTCCAGCTGATCAAGTGCCAGCTTTTGCTGGTCGTCCAGCATCTCCTCCGGGAAACCGGTAATCGATGAAAGCGTTGAGACGAAGTGTTGATATTGGATGGGTTCTTTCTTTGCTTTGCTGGCAGCGTGTTCATTGACCGACTTGAGGAAGTCAAAGAGCATACCCGGTTCTTCCTGCTTGGGCAGGTACTGTCGGGCCAGCGTGCCGGCTTCTTCAATCATAGTCTCATCCACCTTTTGCCACAGCTGTTTTTTGGGGTGGTTTTGTGCCCACATGTAACCAAGCGCATCGGCTTTGTCGGGCCCCATGGCTTCTATCTGAAATTGTTGTACAGCTGAACGGAGCATGGCTTTCTTCTGCAGTACTTTCTCATATTGCCGCTTATCAGATTCGCCAAGTATGAGAATTTGACCACTCACTACAGCCGGCAGTATTTGGTCCAGGATTCCGAGTGGGTCGAGGTTCGTCCTTCCCACGTAGTAGGTCTCATGAAAATTGGGGATGACCCAGAGTGTTTTATTGGAGATGCTCAGTGTTTCTATGACATCTCTCACCTGCTGTTCCAGTTCACCAATGTACTTCTGGCCCGCCATGATATCAGACGCCGATGCAGTGAATATTTTCCAGTTGCGCTTATCGAGCGTATCACATACCGCATCTATCACTGTGGATTTGCCTACACCATGTTCACCAGTAAGCACAATAGATTTCCGCCCGGGTTGCGTAAAGCTTTTGATGACTTGATTGATGACTGCCTGGTAGGCATCATTGATGACGATGGTTTCAGAATAGTCTTCCTTTTTCCAGATTTTGCCAATGTCGTCGAGACGAGCACTCATATGATTACAGTTGTCAGTTTTCTATTAGCCGTTCAATTTAATTCCAAATTCTGCAATGAGCTTCCATTGGCCAGAAAAATATTTGCTAATACTTATTGGTAGTGCTCACATATCGGTCTCTACAAACAACAGTGGTTTGATCTCCAGGTGGAATTGGTCTTGTAAACCATGGGCAAAAAAGGTTGATTCCTCTTCATCGTGGTGGGTGAGCCAGATGAGCTTGATAGGTGCACCCTGGTCTATTAAGTGGCTCACCTGTCCAATGATCAGGGTCAGGAAAGGGAGGGAGGCTTGATCAATAGACCTGATAGAAAAAATGATCTTGGTGACCTGCTCTTGTATTTCCGACAGTTGCAGCATTTGCAAAAGCGGTTCATAATGATGTCGTGCATTTTGTGGTTTAGAATGCCCCTCGATTGTAATTAACCGATTTGATAAATCCACGATAACCTGCGGATTGCAGCAAACTGATTTAATCTTCATAAGTTCAATATTTCGGATCAGATTTATTTTTTCTGACGCTCTAGTGGTTTGGGGACCAGACTAAATTGAATAGGAGATAAAAATGAGAAATGAGTAGATAGTAGTTCCTCGTTGAATTTCGTAAACAATAAAAGTTGGCCGGTCTCCTCGTTTCGGAGATAGGCAATTTAGTACTTTTTAGGAATTTTGATGCTATCAGGAAGTAGCTTTCCTATAATTATTATTCCTGACCAGGCATTTTATTGTCGATATGAAATAGTTGAAGAGTGGTGTTTATTACTTGATGATAGTATATTATTTTTTTTCTTTCTGTAATTAACGCAGTTAACGGTGTTAGGAAATCGAATAGCTAATGTCGTATTTTTGCTTCCCGGCCAGCATCACATGTCTTCTTCTATCAGTAACAATTGCCCTAAAGATTGGTTGATAGATATAGCAGATTAGTAATGATCACGGATGAGGTTTCTCCGTGGGTCGGTATTTATTAATCGAAATATTTTTCATCATTTTACACACCTACCATGAACTACGCTAAGCATGTAGCACATTGTGCAGGCAACTCTTCTGTGCGATCGTTTATTTTCTCTTTTTGGTCTTTACTGGCTTTTTTTCTCATTTTTTCTTCATCCTCGCTCTATGCGCAGCATAAACTATTGGTTGTTTCCGGAGGTGGTGCCAGAGGGGCCTGGGGCGGCGGAGTCGTTCAGAATCTGGTAAAGGAACAGGGCAACTCATATGATGTTGTCATTGGTACCAGTACTGGTAGTTTGATGGCTCCTTTGATTGTGAAGGAGGATTTCAAAACCCTGCGCATGATGTATACTTCGGTGAATAACAGGAGTATTTTCAATGTGAATCCTTTCAAAGTGTCTAAAGATGGGCAAACAGCCAGTATCCGAGGTTTGAGAGCGGTAAAAAGACTGATCATGGGTAAGAAGACCTTAGGTGTCACCAAACGTCTCAGAGGATTGATTGGCACCACCTATGACCCAATTACCTATCGGACGATTCAGGAATCTGGTGGGCACTTTATCATTTCGGTAGCCAATTTCACCAATTCACATACCTACTATTTTGACTCCCGGGACTACTATCGTGAAGATGATGACCGCTACAGGCTGATGATGCTTGACCACATCTGGCGATCCAGTAACCAGCCTTTATTCATGTCGCTGGATTGTACAGACAGCGATGAGTTTTCTCTGGTTCAGTCAGATATGAATAACAGACCATTCGAAAATGGTGATTGCTGGGTGGATGCCGGGATTCGGGACAATATCCCATTGATGCGGGGAATTGAATATGCATTGGAAAGAAGTGATACTGCTGCCACGGATACCATCCATGTGGTCATTAACAATGTAGAAAATATTGACATAGACGACTATCAAAACCAGAAAATTCTTCCTTCACTGATCAGGACCATTGATGTGCTCAGTTACGACATTCGTTTCAATGATGTCAGTATCCCCGGGGAACTGGTCAGCAGGACCATGCGTTCAGCGATGCCTGATCCTGCCGAAATGGAGGAGTTTATGCACGGATCAGATGACCAAAAGTATGGTGACATTGTGATCAGCTATTATTTCATGCCGGAGAATATCTACAGGGTACATCCACAGGACCTGAACTTTGATGAAGAAAGCATGGATAAGATCTGGCAGCGGGGACTGGATTTTGAGGGGTTGAATCCCCGCACCATCAAAACTGAGGTGCTTTCCAAAAGGGTAGCTGCACTGTTGTTGGATGAAGCAGTCAAACAGGACGAAATATACCTGACACCAGTTGTTTCCAGCAAAGATTAGGTCGCTTCGCTGCTGCTCCAGTTTTTAGAACATTAGGCAGTGTTAACGGATGACCTGGAAGTACAATCCTGAACCACCACATTGGCATAGGGATCTGGATTGTCACTGGCAGACCAGCAAAAAGTGAATATTAGATAAATAAGGGGGTTGGTGCAAATCATCATTGCACCAACATAAATTCACTGGCCAATTAACAGGACAGTTAAAGCGCTATGGCAATTACTCGTCTCTCACGGCATCCACGGGATTGGCATGCGCAATCCTGATGACTACAAAGCTGACACTTGCCGCGGCGACTGCAAAGAGCAGGATGGCAGCGACTACAAATGGAACCCATCCTGGCGCCACCCGATAAGTGAACTCACTTAACCACGACTGCATCAGCAAAAGACCTGTTGGTAAGCCAATTGCCAGGGCAATCAGGATCAACTTAGAGAATTGCCCTACCACGAGCAGCACAATCTGACTGATACTTGCTCCTAAAATCTTCCTGATACCAACTTCTTTGACTTTCTGATTCATGATGGCAATGGCCATTCCCAATAGTCCAAGCCCGGCCAGTAGTAGCGCCAAACCGGCAAAGATGGAGAACACATTGAGGGTGGTGATCTCTTGTTGATAGAGCTGTTGCAACTGGTCGTCGAGAAAACTGTATTCAAAGGGAAGTTGCTGCTCAAAAGTCTCATAAATGGTCTGCATCTGAGCGAGTGATTGCTGGAACTGCTCACCTTTCATTTTCACAATCAGATGGCTGATGTCCTGTTTACTGTATTGAATAGCCAGTGGCTGGATTTCCTCATGTAAGGAGCGATAGTGAAAGTCTTCGACTACGCCAATGATCTGCACACGGCTTTTGGTAGGGTGGTCATTCCCCGTCCATGAAATGGTTTGTCCCACAGGTGTATCCAGGTTGAGTTGTCTTACAAAGCTTTCGTTGACAATTACAGTACGTCCGGCTGAGTCGAGCTGATGTGTGGGATTGAATGCGCGGCCACTGACCAGGGCAATGTCCAGGGTTTGGTCAAAATTGTAGTCTACGGTCATTTCAGAGATGTCTATCTGCTGGTCAGGGTTGACATCGGCGAAGACACTGTGCTGGTTAAACTGCCCGCCTGGAAGATTGGAAATGGCCGATGTGTGGGTAACACCGCTGAGGCTGTTAAACCCTTCCTGCAATCCTTTTACCATTCTGGTGTCTATGCTGCCAATCTCCACAGAAGGGTAAATCTTGATGGCCAAAACAGCATCCTGATCAAAACCAAGGTCTTTGGTCTTCATGTAATCAATTTGCCTGAGGACGATCAAACTACTGACAATCATGATGGCGGAGACGAAGAACTGCACCACTACCAGTGCACTACGCATCCTGGTCCCATGAAAACTGCTGCTCATTTTTCCTTTGAGTATTGCTGTAGGTGCAAAGGCTGTTAAAGTACTGGCAGGGTAGAAGCCGGCAAATACTGCAACTAACAGACATACGCCAGTGAATATTGACAACGTTGGCGCATTCCAAATCATGTCTCCCGTGATGTTTTTACCGGTCAGGTTGCTGAAACCTGGTAGTAAAATAGAAGTAACGACCAAAGCCAGTAGCAATGCGATGAAACAGAAGATCGCGGACTCTACATAGAATTGTGTAGACAGGCTGCTCTTGAGTGCGCCCAGTGTTTTGCGGATACCAATTTCTTTGGCCCTTTCAAATGACCTTGCCGTGGTGAGGTTGACATAATTGATCACCACAATTAACAATAAGAAAACCAAGGTGCCACTGAGGATATAGATGTACAGGATGTTGCCATTGTTCTCCAATTCCCATCGTACATGTGAATGCAGGTGGATAGTGGAAACAGGTTGAAGCTCAAATCGATCCTCGCCATTGAGTAGCGCCTCCAGACGATCTTCTGACCAGTTCAGGTAAGAGGCCACCCAATCAGGGATGCGGGCTTCCAGCGTTTTGTAGTTTGCAGTGGGTGCTAGTTTGATGTAGTTGAAATGCCCGAAGTCTCCCCATTGCATCCACGGATTATCTGGATTAATGCTTTTGAGGGTGACATAAGATAGCATCGCATTGAAATGGAAGTGACTGTTGCGGTCCATTGATTCTATCACCGCCGCAATGGCAACAGGCATGTCGTTGACGGTCAATTCTCTTCCAATGGGATTTTCGTCGCCAAAATACTTTTCAGCAAGTTGCGAAGAGATTACAATATTGAAGGGCTTTCTTAGCGCATCAGGATCTCCAGCCAGCACCTTTAACTGAAATACATCCAGGAACGTTGAGTCCACAAAATAGAAGTCGGGCTCCTCATACAATTGATTGCTGTCTACATGGCGTACCCTGATGGTCTGCTTGCTCAATCCGGCACCATACCATGGTGACAGCGTGGTGGCTGCTTCCACTTCCGGCAGGTCACGTACCATCGCCTGTGCCATGGGGTGGGGTGTACGCGTTTGTGGGTTGCTGCTGCGCCAGATAATCCGGTGAATTTGCTCATGATCGGGTAGGTGGCGGTCATAAGAAAGCTCATCGCTGATGAACAGGTAAATGAACAAACAGGCCGTGAACCCGACTGTCAATCCGAAGAGGTTGATGGCGGAAAAAGTAAGGTTTTTCCTGGTGTTGCGAAGAAAGATTTTGAAGAAGTTTACCAACATGACTTGAAAATGATTTAAGCGTGAAACATGACTCAAATCAATGGTTGTTCGCTCAGAAAATGGTTTTTTCTGGTCGGGGAGGCGTGCTTCCCGATAAGTCAGTACATCTTTTGATGCTTTGAACTGGCTGGGAGTGAGGCCCGTAAACTTCTTAAAGGAATTGTTGAAGGCTGACTTGGAGTTGTAGCCCACCATTGCCGCGATCCCTTCAATTTTGGTTTGCTGATGCTCAGAATCTTTCAATAATCGTTTGGCTTCCCTGATCCTCAACCGGGCGATCATTTCCTGAAAGCCCATTCCTTTTGTTTCGTTGATCACCTGCGACAAATGATGCGTTGAAGTTTTCAATTCTTCGGCAAGTGAAGACAGTGAAAGCTCACCGTTGAGGTATCCTTTTTCGTGGGTGAGAAACTGATCCAGCCTGGTGGCAATCCCGAATTTCTGTCCTTGCGAAAGTGTCGACTTCTGGTACTTATTGGCCAGGGGAATAGGAGAGAGGAAAGTAGATTCCCGAAACACCTGAAAATAGATAAACCCTGTAATAATTAGCAATTCACCCGTAACAACCACCGTATTTTGCCAGTTGAATGCCAGCAAGATGATCCAGGTGACCATGAACGCGGCGTTGACATACAGGAAATTTCTAAACCAGATCAATCGTTTGCCAGGGTTGCCAAAGAAAGAAATTCCTCTCAGTTTACATTCACTGTTGATCAACCCAATGGTGATGTAACCATAAATAAATCCAAGGGCTACCGGTGTAAGACGTAGCATAACTGCAAGGATTGGAGAGGACGGGAGTAGCGTCAGTATCAGAACCAAACCAAGGGGAATGAATAGCCGGTAATTAAGTCGTTTGTTCTGCGTAAAGAAAGCTTCTACATACCCATATAAAGTAAAGGTTGAAGTAGCTGTAAGCAGTGCGAGGTAGTCCCACAGCGAGTCGAATTGAACGGAGATGACCAGCACCATAACGGACATCAGATAACCCGCCAGTCTTCTGCTGGAGGGATATTTGTTGAAAGACAGCATCAGGACTGCCAACAAGGAGATCAGCAGGCCAGTTACAGCCAGGACGTTGCTCCAATATGTGATGTCATCAAGGTTTTTCATCTCAATTTAGAAAATGCCATTGAACCACTTAGATAATGTGTGATCAGACATGTGCAAATGCTGACTAGTTTCCATACTTTTGATCTTTTAGTAAATAATCAGACAGGCATGAATCAAAAATACCTTTTGCTCCTTTGCATTTTTCTTTTGACAAGTATACAAAGCTATAGTCAGGAAGGCAATTCTGATGATCCGGGGATTTGGACTCCCGAAGACATCATTGCCCGAGAAGCGATGCGCTCCGTATCTTTTTCGCCGGCCGGTGATATGCTGGTATGGACTAAGGGCAGGCAATTGAAGAAGAAAGACAGATTTGTTTCAGACATCTATCTCACGAAGCTCAATCGTAAAAAAGATGGAAAGTTCGTGACAGTTCGGCTGACCACAGGCGAGGAAAACAACAGTAATCCGCTTTTCTCAAAGGACGGTCAATATGTCTACTTCTTGTCTTCCAGGGAAAAATCTAATAAGCTCTGGAGGTTAAACCTGGAAGGGGGCGAAGCAGAAAAAGTCAAAGAGTTTAAAAACGGCATTTCTACCATCAGGTGGCAGGATGCCAATACCCTGC
>ERZ1740068.108-NODE-108-length-51605-cov-8.433385_pt1 | contig 51605 bp, 41 predicted proteins | sample MGYA00581735_ERZ1740068 | MGnify/ENA primary metagenome ERZ1740068 (study PRJEB43018, sample SAMN04849740) | marine metagenome | isolation source: floating plastic debris | place: Pacific Ocean | collected 2008-08-30 | study: EMG produced TPA metagenomics assembly...
ATATTCCGGGTCAAGCACTTAAAATTTTACCACATGAAAACGAAGAAACTAAATCTATCTCAACTAAGCATACGCAGTTTTGTCACCACCCTGAACGATCAACAACATGTCAAAGGCGGTACCATTTGTCCGGATGAATCCAATGCCGGGCCTACGCTGTGCATTACAGGTAATGTATGTGAAACCCTGGTCGTAGAGACTTGCCACAGCACCGGCACTACGGATGATACAACCGGCCTGTGGACACGTGTAAGCGGCTGCAACTCGGTGAATCCATGAGGTCAATAGTCCTGGCTTGATGGTCAATTAGGTTGATCCTGGAAAGGGATATCATGTTGGTAGCTCCCGGTTTGCTGGTGCAGTTCTGCTAAACGGCCGATATTCTTTCCTCTTTGTATATTTGGGCTCAAACCAACAAGCCCATGATTGATCCTTTGTCTGTAGTCAGAAGACTAGCCATACCGCTGCTGCTGTTTTGCGCGGGGACATCTGGTGCCTGGGCCGGAGAGGTATTGCAGCCTGTAATCCTTGACAGCGGAGGATCTTACTCTATTGCGGAGCAGGATTCGATCTACCTGAACCTGGGGGCTTACTACCGAAATGTGGGCAACTTCAACGCTTCCACCGCGTATTTTTACAATGGCCTGACCTGGAGCGAAGGGCTGGGCCTGGATAGTCTCAGGGCCCGCTACCTGACCAATATCGGAGTCAACCACTCCCGTCTGCGCAACTATGACCAAAGCCTCCAACATTACCGCAGCGCGCTGGACATCTACCAAACACTGCAGGACACGCTCAGGCAGTCTTTCCTGCTCAATAACATCAGCCTTATCTACCGCAACCAGCATCAATATGATACAGCGCTGGATTACTATCGCAGGGCAACTGCCATCAAAATGAGTCTGGGATTGCATGGCTCCAGGCTCAACCAAAACAGCCTGGCATTTATCTACCGCGATTTGCAGGATTATGACAGCGCCATCTATTACCATAAAGTCGCCTTAGAGCACCTGAAGGAGGAGAAGCGGAAGTACTACGAGGCTGCGACTTACAATTACCTGGGTGAGGTGTTTCTGCTGATGAACCTGTACGACAGTGCTGTAGCTTATTATCGTGAGGGATATCAACGGGGGCGGCTGCTCAATGCCATGGAAACACTGCAGGAGGCTACCAAAGGTATATCTGACAGCTACCGGCAGTTGGGAGACTACGACAGCGCCTATCATTTCCTCGCTATCTCAAATAGCTATCAGGATTCTCTTAGGCTCAAAAAAGACATCAAAGTATTGTCTGAGATGGAAGCCATCTACAACCTGCAGTCTGCGCAGGATTCTTTTGAACTGAAAAACGCGAAAAGCCAACTGGCGATCCAACGTCGCAACCTCATCATCTTGCTGATTTCCTTTGTCACACTGACCGTTGCTGCTGTTGCGCTGTTCCTGGTCAATCGCCAAAAACGGAAACTCAAAGCTACACAGATCGATCGCGATAAAAACGAGCTGATCCATCGACAAACCATCAACCAGTTGTTGAAAGAGTGGGAGGTCAAATCCATGAGAGCTTTCATAGGAGGGCAAGAGCAGGAAAAAGACCGAATTGCCAGAGACTTGCACGATGGCATTGGCGGTACACTGGCCAGTTTGAAGATAGGCCTGCAAAGGATCGGTCCGGAGCTGGATCATGTGGAGGTAGTCAGGATTACGGACGGACTGGACAAGGCCTGCAATGAGGTGCGTGCCGTGGCTCACAACCTTTCCCCGCCCAGGTTTCGCAGTAGCCACTTTACAGGGGTGCTGATGAGTTTTATTGGTGACATCGGGCGGAGTAGTCTGGAGATCCATGCGGATTTACAGGACCCCGATGAGCTCAATGCCCTCGATGAGCGGCTTCAGGTGGAAATTTACCGAATCGTCCAGGAGGTAGTCTCCAACGTAGTAAAACACGCCGAGGCACAAACCGTCGATTTACAACTCCTGAAGGTTGACGGCCTTGTCAACCTCGCGATAGAGGATGATGGCAAAGGCTTTGCTCATGCAGACAAGACCCGGGGACTGGGTATTCCCAACATCGCCTCCAGGGTGACATTGCTGGGCGGACAACTCAATATCGACTCCCGGGTTGGCAGAGGGACCATTGTTAACATTGACTTTCCCGTTTAACAGAAGATATCATGAAGAAGAAAATACGCATCATACTGGCAGATGATCACCTGATGTTCTTAGATGGCATGGAAGCATTGCTGAAAGAGCAACCTCACATTGAGCTGACTGGCTGCGCTCCGTCAGGGGAGGAGGCACTGAAAATATTGTCGGAGGCAACCGCAGACCTGGTCATCGCAGACCTCAGCATGGAAGGGATAGGAGGCCTGGAGCTCACCCGGCAGATCCGAAAAGAGCACATAGGTGTAAAAACGCTCATCTGCAGCATGCATTGTGAAGGCATCCGGGTCAGGGAGCTGCTGGAGGCGGGCGTTTCAGGGTATTTGTTGAAAAACTGTAACAAATCGGAATTACTCATGGCCATCAAGCTCATCAGCGAAGGCGGTCAGTATTTTACCGATGAGGTGAAAAATGCCCTGGTCAACAGCATGGTACAAGACCGGCCCAAAACCACTGATGTGAAACTGACCAGGAGGGAGCTGGAGGTGCTGCAGCTCATTGCCCGAGAATTGACCAATGGTGAAATAGCTGAAAAACTATTCATCAGTCTCTACACAGTAGAAACACACCGCAGAAACCTCATGAAAAAACTCAACGTCAAAAATGGAGTGGGCCTGATCCGCGAAGCCATGGACCGCGGTTTGCTGGAAGATGTAACTTAGATGATACTGGTTGATATTCAATGCGATGACTTTTGTTGACACATATGTGATGGATTTTCTACTGGTTTCATGGTAGATAATATCGCAGGGTGGTGCGATTTACTTTGCCTCAAAACAGCTATAAATTAGTGACTCAATAAATCTTAACAATGAAACAATTCAAAACGATGAAGTCTAAAAAGATGTCTATCAGTGATCTACAGGTGAAGAGCTTCGTGACCACTTTTGGTAATGCTAATTATTTGGAAACCAATTTGTTGAAGGGGGGTACTTCCGAAGATACGACCGTTTACACGGGCCATATCGCTACAGCGTGCGTCTGGGAGTATAAGCCCTGACAGCACCATCGCAAGGTCATATTCCGCAGGATAGCCGATGGCTCCCCTCAACATGCGATATTGAAAAATCACCTGAGCGTGCGATTTACTTCGTTGACAGGATTTTCCAGCTTTGTCTCATCATAAGGCGGTACCGAAAAGCCTGTAAGAGAGTAGGGTACTAGATAATTGACTATTATGAAAATGAAGAAAGTAAGTTTGACTGACCTGAAAGTGAAAAGTTTTGTGACGGGCCTGGATGAAAAGAAGTCTGAGACCGCAAAAGGCGGTACCAGTTTCAACATCTCATTAATTTGGTGTGCCACTGCTCAGGCATGCATTCCATATACGATGAATAGCAACCCTCACTGTCAGGTGGATTGATATGATCAAAAACATCCGGATGGTGCATCCGGATGTTTTTCCAGTTCTGGCGCCAGTGTAAAGGCCAGATGCCGCTTAACAGTCTGCCGTACACCCTTGGGTATGGCAGCCATTGCCGTCCCACGTGGCGCAGAAAGCACTTTCGCAATTACCATTATCTGTGTCAGTGGATCGGTGGAAAATACCGCCTTTGACTGTGGCTGAATTCAACTTATTTACTCCGGTCATGAATGATGCTACGGAGAGGTTCTTTAACTTCATCTTTTTACTTTTCATTGTTTTTGATTTAGTACCCGATTGATGCATTTTCTCGCATTATAAGGGTCTGCCCACGCGGTGCCTGATGACCCAATTTGCTGATCAAATACATATCTCGGGTTGCATTTTCCCTACTCTTTGAAGGTTTTTCGGGTAACACCTGTGGTGAATTTATCGGTGTTGATGAAGAAAAGATTGTAATGTCAATGCTTGGTGTGGCAAGTGATAAAATCGATGGATGAAGTGTGATTTTTGTGCTTTTAAGTGGAGTAAGTAGATTGGTTGATGGCAGCTACAAGCTGCATTTTATTGTTTGGGCCCAAGCTGCAAGCTTGAGCCAGGGTTTCAAAAAACTTTGTGCATAGACCTGTGTTTCCACAACTCTGCTTATTTTTGATTTGGCTCCTGGCTCTATGCCAATGGAAAGCGGTTGAAAGTGCGAACATTACTGATCTATGGTGAAAAAAGGGAAATGGCTTTTATTGTCGTGCACATTACTGCTTGTCATCTGTTTCAATGCCTTCAGTCAGACCACCGACCGTGATTTACGACGTGAACAGTATGGCTTGGTGTTTGCGTCCTACGAAGTGCTTCAGTTTGCCCGTACCAGCTTGCCCGTCATTAATGGTACACCTATCCGGCTGACTTCCTTACAGTTTGACCTGGCACTGCATAGCCTCAGCTTTTTTGGCTATATCTTCAGGGCCAAGACCGTCACAGGTGATCGCGTGGAAATGATTCTGTCATCCGGGGCTTCCGCGGCTATAAAGGTCATTATCAATGGGCAACCTACTGAGCTGGTACTGCCCATCGATTCAACCATGAGGGCAAGAAATTACTGGCATGACATCCACCTCACTTTCAAAGAGGATTCGCTGGAACTACGATCCCGCAACGGTTCCAGGAAGGTCTTGTTTCAAAAGAACAGACAGGTTTTTACACATTTGATTTTTGGGAAAAACTCAGTGAGCGGTATTGAAACGGTTGATATTCCTCCTTTTGCCCTCAGAAACCTGCAAATGAACTTTACCGATGGCTCTGCGCAACGGTGGTCTATGGATGAAACCGAGGGAGAAGAGATTGTAGATGAGATAGATGGGAGGGTTTTGAAAGTGCGCAACCCTATATGGCTCACCACCCGACAATCGAAATGGCTGGAACTGACCGCAATTCGTTCGGGGCGGTCACTTAATATCGCCTATGACCCCCTCAGGCAGCAAATAAAGTGGGTGCAGCCCGATAAAATCATTACCTATCATGTCAATGAGACCTATGAGACTGAAAACAGTACCCCCCTGACCCCAACAGATTTCCGCTACAGTATCTACAACAGACTACGGAATGAACTCACCATGTTTGACATTGCGCCCAAACAGGTAAGCATCCTGCCCCTTGATTCGGCTAACTGGCAAAACCATCATGCACAGCCAGGGATGCCTGAGCGGAATCTCTGGTTAACAGCGCCATTTATCAATCCGCTGGACAGTAACCTGATGCTGCTTGGAGGCTACGGCTTCTTTACCATGAAAAACCAGCTGCATTCCTATGACCAGGCCTTGCGTTCCTGGTCGGAGGTGCCACTGAAAGGGAGCTTTGCGCCCCGCTATCATCATGCAGTGGGCAAAGGTTTTGAGGAAGGTCAGTGGTTGGTCTTTGGAGGGATTGGCAACGAGTCGGGGAAGCAGGAACTGGGCCTGAAAAACTACTACGACCTGCATTTGATGGATATGCGTGACAGCACCATTACCAGGTTATGGGAAATAAAAGAGGTAGACCAGCACTTTGTTCCTGCTGGTAACCTGGTTCTGGATGTAGCAGATAGTGCATTTTATGTCCTTACCTATGCTAATTTTGCCAGCTCCAACAACCTGTCGTTGTACAGGGTTGATCTCCGCACTCAGGCGTATCAGCTGTGTACAGATGAGCTGCCCTTTGTGCTATCGGGGTTTGACACATCACTGGCCGGGCTCTACCATGATGCGGAAAACAGCGAACTGATTGCTTATACCATTCAGGGTGATCAGGAAGAATCCACACTGCGCTTATATAGTTTGCTCTCGCCACCCATGCCTGTCATCAAAACGGCAGAGGTCTCTGTCAGTCATTTGTGGGAGTGGTTGTACGTTGCTATAGTGGCGGTGCTGATTTTATTATTCTGGTATCAACGAAAATCGGGCAAGCCAGGGTCTTCAGAGAAAGCGGAGGCCTCATCGCAGCAAACAGATGTGACTGGTGAAGCCATTTTCCTCTTCGGGGAATTTACAGTCATTGACCAGCAGGGGGATGACATTACCACTTCCTTTAGTCCAAAGATCAGGGAGTTGTTTCTGCTCCTGCTCTTAAACCGATATGGGAACAGGGAAGGGGTGAAAACACAAGCAGTACACGACGCCATCTGGCCGGGACATGATAAAGCTCAGGCAAAAAATGCGAAAGGTGTCTCTATGAAAAGGCTCCGGTCCGCCATTGGGACTTTAACTGGCGCGGCCATCCTTTTTGAGGAAAATAAGTGGAAGCTGGAACTGGATCAGGCGGTTTACACTGATTTGGAGTCGCTGCATGATTTGCTCGCTGGCTCGGTTACTAAAGATAGCAGTACCACCAATTCGCTACTTCGGATTCTGAAGAGAGGTCCTTTTCTTGCAGGCATCAAAGCCGAGTGGCTGGACCAATACAGGGGACTGATCCATCTATCAATTGTCAAGCACCTGACTGCGTGCTACGATGTCACCGATGACCATCAGCAGCAGCTGGATATTGCCGATGCGATTTTACAGATCGATGATCTGCACGAAACGGGGATACAAATGAAAATCAAGACACTCATTCAGGTGGGGAATCATGGCATGGCCCTCTCCGTGTACGAAGACTTCTGCGCACGCTATCAAACACTCTATGGAGAAGAATTTCCACATAGTTTTAAAGAAATAAGCGAAAAATCCAGGTAATCCTGACCTTGTAACCGGGATTGTAACCCACTTTTTAAGCGGCAGATCAATATATTAGTATAAAAATCTAATAGTTGAAAAATTTGCGGTTAATTCAAGTAAAGCAATTCCAGGTCTCCATCGATCGCATTTGTATGATATTCTTTTCGGTGATCATCGCATCCCTTGTAGTAGTTTCATGCACTGTCCCCGATCGTCAGGAGGTCGCTTTGAATGAGGAAGCGATCCCTGAACTGATTGATTTCAATTACCATATCAAGCCCATTATATCTGACCGTTGCTTCAAATGTCACGGCCCCGATCCTAAAACACGGGAGGGGGGACTCGCCTTGCACACGGCCGATTTTGCCCTGTCAGCATTGGGTGAGGGCGGAGATCACTTTGCCATTGTCCCTGGCGATACAGCCAATAGTACCCTGGTGGAGAGAATGTTCAGTAAAGATCCGGGTGCGGTGATGCCTCCTCCTGAGTCGAACCTTACCTTATCGCCGCGCGAAAAGCAGTTGTTGATCAAATGGATTGAACAAGGGGCGGAATATAAACCGCATTGGGCTTTTATTGCGCCAGCAGCTGTCTCTGCGCCCGCCACTACCGGCAGCAACTGGCCGGCCAATGAGATTGATCATTTCATTCTTCAAAAACTTAATCAGCATGGTTTAGATCCTTCTGCAAGAGCGAAGAAAGAGAAGTTGCTGCGCAGGGTTTCTTTTGACCTGACGGGTCTACCCCCCAGTCTCGATGCGCTCGAAGATTTCCGCAATGATGACTCGCCCGATGCCTTCGAAAAACAAGTGGATCGATTGCTGGCCTCTCCGGCCTATGGGGAGCGCATGGCCACCGACTGGATGGAGCTGGCCAGGTATGCGGATACACATGGCTATCAGGATGACTTTGAACGTACCATGTGGCCGTGGCGCGATTGGGTGATCCATGCCTTCAACCAGAATCAGCCTTATGATGCGTTTGTCAAATGGCAGCTGGCAGGTGACCTGATGCCCGATCCCACACTGGAGATGACCATTGCTACGGCTTTCAACAGGAACCATAAAATTACGGCAGAGGGTGGTGTCATTCCTGAAGAGTATCGCACAGAGTATGTGGCCGACCGGGGCCAGACGGTAGGGACTGCTTTTCTGGGCCTTACCATGGAGTGTGCCCGGTGTCATGATCACAAATATGATCCGGTGACGCAAAAAGACTACTTTTCCATGTTTGCTTTCTTTAACAACATCCCGGAAGTGGGCCTGATCGGGATGAATGAGGTGGTCGCAGAGCCTTCCATCCGCATATCAAAGGAGGAGGCGGAGAGCATTGTGACTTTTATTAACAATCGCAACGGCGATGAGGAGATACCGCTCATGGTGATGAAGGAGATGGAGACTCCTCGAAAAACCCATGTGCTGAACCGCGGTCAATATGACCAGCCGATGAACGAAGTATTGCCCCAAACTCCTGAGTTTCTGTTTGCTTTCGATGAGCAGTTTTCAAAAGACAGGCTTGGCTTTGCCAATTGGTTGTTTGACGATAGAAATCCGTTGACGGCAAGGGTGGCTGTCAACCGTTTGTGGCAGCAGCTTTTTGGCAAGGGCATCGTGGCTACACCCAATGATTTTGGCAACCAGGGAGCGCTTCCCAGTCATCCGGCTTTGCTGGACTTCCTGGCCAATAAGTATCGTGAAGAGGGGTGGAATACCAAGGCCATGCTCAAGTTCATGGTGATGTCTGCCACTTACCAGCAGACCAACAGTATGACTCCGGCCTTGCAGGAGCTGGATCCGGAAAACAGGTTGTTGGCCAGGGCTTCCCGTCTGCGACTCACGGCCGAGATGCTGAGGGATCAGGCATTGACGGTGAGTGGTCTGCTCAATGACGAAGTAGGTGGCCCCAGCGTAAAGCCTTATCAGCCAGATGGCCTGTGGAAGGAAACGACTGGCGGCGGTGGTGGAAGTACTGCACAGTATGTCATCGATTCGGGAGATCAGGTATACCGAAAGAGCTTATATACTTTTTGGAAGCGCACGGTGCCTCCGCCCAATATGATCACTTTTGATGCGGCCTCCAGGGACCTGTGCACGGTGGAGCGACAGCGTACCAGCACCCCCATGCAGGCGCTGGTTTTGCTCAATGATCCGCAATTCATAGAGGCTGCGCGGCTACTGGCCATCAACACAGTCAGCGAACAGGAGGGAGCCGTTGCTGATCACATCGTACAAATGTTTAGAATGACTACCTCGCGTGTTCCTACTGAGGAGGAGGTGGCGTTGTTGCTGGGATACTATGAAAATGAAAAGCAACAACTGATGGCCGAGCCAGAACGTGTCCGCGAATATTTATCGATTGGGCGTGACAGCAGGAGAACCTATATCGACGATGTGGAGCTGGCAGCCTTTGCCATGGTCGCTCAAACCATATTAAATTTAGACGAATCCATCACAAGGGGATGATATGAAGAAATTGATAGAAGAATATGCGCTCAACGAAAACCGCCGTACTTTTCTCAGCAAAATGGCGCTGGGAACGGGTGCGCTGGCACTGGGCGGACTGATGGGGCTGGATTTTGTGCGGGAAGAGAAGGGTGTATTACGGCCTGATACCGGTTCAGGTGGGCTGAAGGGGATGCTCAATTCGTTGCATCACCCTGCCAAAGCGAAAAGGGTGATCTACCTGTTTCAAAGTGGTGGGCCGTCACAATTGGAATTATTTGATTACAAACCGCTGCTCAACAAGCGAAGGGGAGAGGAACTCCCCGAATCTGTCCGTGGGGGACAGAGGCTCACAGGGATGACTTCCGGACAGAAGTCATTCCCGCTGGTGGGTTCGCGATTTGGATTTCAGCAGCATGGACAAAGCGGTGCCTGGATTGGTAACTTATTGCCTTATACGGCTAAAATCGCCGATGAACTTTGCATCATCCGCTCTATGCACACAGAAGCCATCAACCACGATCCGGCGGTGACGTTTTTCCAGACGGGATCGCAACAGCCCGGTCGCCCCAGTATTGGCTCGTGGATGAGCTATGGTTTGGGGAGTGAAAATGAGAATTTGCCCACATTTTCGGTGCTGCTATCGCGTGGCTCCGGGAGGCCCAATGGTCAACCGTTGTATTCTCGTTTGTGGGGGAATGGCTTTTTGCACTCATTGCATCAGGGGGTGCAATTTCGGGCGGCGAAAGATCCTGTGTTGTACCTCAACAATCCCCAGGGCGTTTCCCGAAAGAGTCGTAGAGCGATGCTGGATCAGTTGTTCAAACTCAACAGCATGCAAAGAGACGAGGTGGGCGATCCTGAGATCACCAGCCGGATTGCGCAGTATGAGATGGCCTACCGAATGCAGACCTCCGTGCCGGACGTGATGAACGTAGCAGATGAACCGGATCATATTTATAAAATGTATGGGGCTGATGCGCTCAAACCGGGGACGTTTGCGGCCAATTGCCTGCTGGCCAGAAGAATGGCAGAACGCGGTGTTCGCTTTATCCAGCTGTATCACATGGGCTGGGACCAGCATGATAATTTGCCGGGAGCGATCCAGAAGCAAGCCATGGATGTAGACCAGGCCTCCGCTGCATTGGTCATGGACCTCAAGCAACGCGGTATGCTGGAAGATACGCTGGTCATCTGGGGAGGAGAGTTTGGCAGGACCAATTATTCTCAGGGAACATTGTCAGAGACCAACTACGGCCGGGACCATCATCCCAGGTGTTTTTCCATGTGGATGGCCGGTGGTGGCATCAAACCCGGGATCGTCTATGGTGAAACAGACGAGTTCGGCTATAACATTGTCAAAAATCCCGTACATGTACACGATTTTCAGGCGACACTCTTGCATCAGCTGGGGATTGACCATGAGCAGCTGGTCTACAAACATCAGGGACGTCGGTTCAGACTGACAGATGTGGAAGGCCATGTGGTGAAAGATATTTTGTCTTGATGGAACGAAGAGACTTTTTGAAAACCGGCCTGCTGGGGTCCATCGGATTTGGATTGGCCGAACAGCTGTTCAGCCGTAAAGAAGACATAGTCATCGGCCATGGTGATTTTCGCTATAAGGTAGACCTGAACTGGGGAGCGCTCAACCGTACTTTTTTTCCAGTGAAAGACTGCCATGAGATGGTGGAAGACAGCCAGGGAAGAATCCTCCTCCTGACCAATCACACCCGCAACAACGTCCTGATTTATGACAAGTCCGGCAAATTGCTCGATAGCTGGGGGACTACTTATCCCGGCGCCCACGGGCTCACTTTGAAGAATGAGGGCGGTGAAGACTTTCTTTACATTGCTGACAATGACCGTCACGAGGTCATCAAGACCACGATCGAGGGGCGAGAGGTGATGAAACTACCTGTGCCATCAGATATCTATGAAAGAAAAGAAGACTACATTCCCACAGAAACAGCCGTTGCGGACAATGGGGATATCTATGTGGCAGATGGTTATGGTCAGCAGCATATCCTCCATTATGATGCGCAAGGTCGTTTGAAAAATGTCTTTGGCGGCAGGGGAGACGGATCACATCGTTTTAGCAATGCCCATGGTATTTGCATTGATGGTCGCGGTAAAGAAGACAGCTTGTTGATCACCGATCGGATGACCAATCAACTCAAACGCTTTTCAATGGGTGGCCAATACCTGGAAACAATTGAATTACCAGGTGCTTTCATTTGCCGGCCTGTGATCAAAGATGATCAGGTGTACCTGGCCACGATCTGGTCTGGAGATGGTTCACCGGATACTGGATTTGTATCGATTCTGGACAGGGAAAATCAATTGGTTTCTGCTCCTGGAGGCACCATTCCGCGTTACCAGAAAGGAACTCTCAACCCTATACGACAGGCATTTCGCATCTTTCATCATCCGCATGATGTTTGCGTTGATCGCGACGACAATCTCTATATTCCACAGTGGAATAGCGGTGCCAGCTATCCCGTTAAATTGATCAGGGTATGAGTTACATCAAGAATATGTTGGCGGCAGGTTTGCTGATGGTTTCCTTCATCGCTGAAGGACAACAATACGCGCAGTCAGGGCAGATTCAGCTCTCAACTCCTGGTATCAGTGCGGAAAAGACTTTTTTTGAACAACAGACCGCTGTTACTATTGAGTTGGATGTGCCGGATGTAGTGATCCGTTATACCCTGGATGATACAGCACCCACCCAGAACAGTATCCGCTACGCTGGACCGATTTTGTTGCAGGAAAGCGCAACAGTCCGCGCACGGGCCTTCCACGCAGATTTCAAGCCCAGTGACGTGGTGGCATTACAGGTTTATCGACTTGCGGATATCGGTCAGCCAACCATTACATTTGCCCCGCAACCATCGGAACCGTACGCCGGCGAAGGGGCTGTGAGCCTGACCAACAGGCAGAAGGGGAGTTTTAATTTCCGGGATGGTCAATGGCTGGGCTTCTCCGCAGATACCCTGTCGATACAACTGCAGTATGACCAATCGGTTGCAGGGCACCAGCTTCTCTTGAGTGTGCTGGAAGACAGCAATTCCTGGATTTTTGCGCCGCTTAGCGTCATTGCGAAGGTTGGTGATAAAGTTGTAGGAAAATGGGAATTGGAAAGTGTTTCAAGTCCTCAAAAGCAATTTCGATACATTGTGCTGAATCTACCTGCAGAAAATTTGAGGGAGGTCGATCTGGAAGTTAAGATGGGTGCTATACCAGATTGGCATCCGGGTAGTGGCAATACTCCCTGGCTGTTTATTGATGAAATTTTATTAATTGGTAATTAATGGACGACGCTGGATTCTATATCAATATCGCAAGACTCCATCCCCTCATTGTGCACCTGCCTATCGGGATCTTGCTATTTGCTTTCCTGCTGGAGCTTGTCAAACGCTGGAAGCGTCGTGATGAGTTGGCGTTTGCTGTCCGTCTTGCCCTGATTGCCGGGGCAGCCTCTTCGGTTTTGGCCGTGGTGACCGGGCTCTTACTGGCCGATGAAGGTGGCTATCCGGAAGGGGCCGTCAACTGGCATCGTTGGAGTGGGATTGCACTGGCAGTTGTATCGTTGTTAGCGGTTTTTTTGTACAACAGCCCTCGTCAACGATTCAGGAAACTGGTCATGCCGGCTCAGCTCCTCATTGTAGTCCTACTGATGCTCACCGGTCACTTTGGGGGCAATATGACACATGGTGAGGATTACCTGTTTACCAAAGTGGTGGAAGAAGAGTCCTGGGAAGGCGACGTGGCCGAGGCAATGCTTTACCAAGACATCGTGGCACCTATTCTCAGCGCAAAGTGCAACAGCTGCCACAATCCGTCCAAGTCCAAGGGTGACCTCATCATGACCAATACGGCCAGTTTGTTTGCAGGAGGGCGGTCGGGCGTAGTAATTGACCTGAACAAACCTGCGGCGAGTGAACTGTTGAGACGTCTGCACCTTCCCTTGTCTGACAAAAAGCACATGCCGCCCAGAGGAAAACAACCGCTTGCTACGGAAGAGATTGAATTACTGAAATGGTGGATCGACCAGCAGGCCTGCACTGATTGTAAAGTCGTTGACGTCACAGCTGGAGAGGACATTCTGGGGATCCTGGCAGAAAAGTTTGTCAAAGACCCTTTTGAAGACATCGTCCCACCTTCTGCTGAGGTGATGGCAGACCTGGAAAGCAAGGGAATCAAAGTACGCCCGGTGGCCGAAGACCACCCGATGGTGATCGTGAATTTGTCTTTCAGGCAAGACCTTGATGCGAAAACCCTTGATCTGCTGGACCCGGTGGCTGGTAATGTTTTAGAATTAGACCTGTCGGGTTCCAACTTCACAGACCTGCTCGCCGACCGGCTGGAAGGGCTTGAAAACCTACGCATACTCAAATTGCAGAGAACTGCGGTATCAGATCAGGTGATAAAGGCTATCGATAAGCTGGAACACCTTGAGGTATTCAATATTTATCAGACGAATGTAACCGATGCCGTTTTACCGTCGCTCTTGAAAATGAAGTCGCTTCGTAAGCTGTACGCATGGAATTCCAAGGTGACAGCTGAGGCGGTTGCACAACTGGAAACGGAGCGACCGGACTTGTCTGTTCAGTTGGAAGTGAATCCTGCTATTTTTGGTAAAAGCAAGGTTTCAATGCCGGAGATACACGCCTCTAGTCCGTTTTTTGCAGAGGAGGCAAACCTCGAATTGCACACAGAAATGGACGGTGCCCAGATTTTTTATACGTTGGATAGCACCCTCCCGGATAGCAATAGCCTACTGTACAGCAAACCGCTGTTATTGAAAGAAACTTCGGAAGTTTCTGCGATTGCTGTCAAAGCCGGATGGGCACCCAGTGAGGTAGCACGCCTGACCTTGTTGCAGACAAAGACCATTCCTGCCGGTATTTCGCTGGTGCACCCACCAGCAGGTAACTATCAGGCGCAGGGAGCTCCAACGCTCATAGACCGTGTGAAAGCGTCTGCTCAGTTTACCGATGGCCAGTGGCTTGGGTTTCAGTCGGAAGACATGATTGCAACCTTGCAACTACCGGAAAAGCAAAGCTTTCAAAATATATGGGTCAGTGCCCTGGCCGATCAGAATAGCTGGATTTTCTTTCCCACGCAAATTGTGGTGTCTACTTCTGTGGATGGCACGCAATATGAAGAGGCTGGCAGGATCGAGATGCCGTTGACACAACCGGAAGAACTGGTCAGTGCAATGACCTATTTTAAGATCCCTTTGTCTATGGATCGCCCTGCCCGGTTTGTGCGCGTGCAGGCGGCTAATCAGGGTGTTAATCCGCCGTGGCATCCAAGTCCTGGAAAGAAGTCTTGGCTTTTTGTAGATGAGATTTTGCTGGAATAACGTTAGTTTTTACTGCTGCCAGCTACAAGCTGGCTTTTATTGAGAGAGTTGATTCTTCCTGCCAGCTGCAAACTGGCTTTAATTGAGAGGCTCAAGGCGCAGCCTTAAGCCAGGGGTGTTTTACATTTCAGGGAGATCCTTTTCATTTACCGTATCAGGTATTCACCATTCCCTAAGTAACTGTAAGTCACCACAAACGGCCGATGGTACATGTTGAATTTGGAATAATTTCAAAGTTCACCCATTAATTAGGCATTATCAATCACCATTAAAATGGATTTATACCTACATAGAAGTTAGTAGAAGAAAAGCCTAGCTACTATGGAGAGAATTGGCGAATGAAAATGGGACATTTGATCTTCATTTATTCTAACTTAAAAACAAAAAACAATTCACATGGAAGAACTATTGGAAAATGTCAGCGAAGCTACCCTGGTGAGTGATGGGGCTGCCATTGCTGACGTGAGTGAGTCATCCACCATTTTGCAGGCTTTGGGGTTATTGACCGGCGGAGTGGTGATCAACCGGGATACGAACCCTCCCACGCCAACAAATCCACCTCCTTCTCCGGATCCGTTACCAGAGGGCGAAACGCAACAGGAGGAAGAGGACAAGCCTATCAAACAGGGACTGGGCGGACCGCATGATGAAAGTGACGGGCCAGAGGATCAATCAGGAAAGAGTTGAGGGTTTTAAAGGGTTATGCTGGTTACCGGTAACTTTTTAACTTATTGCTATGGATGATTTGATCCCGTTTCGTAAGGTGTACTTGCAGGTTATCTGGGGTAAAGTGAGAAGATAAACTGACCTTGCGGCGGGTTCAATTATTTGGTTCTTTTGGAATATAAACTAATTAATTATTGATGTTTAGCTTCATTGTATAATGCAATTTCAATTCATTAAAAACCTTTGTTTGCTATCTGTTTTTTGTATTACTGTACAAGGGTTTCAGGCTTATGGGCAAGATCCTTATCTCGATAGTCTCAGACTGGCTGAAACGGCGGGAGACAGCATCAGGATATTGAATGAGCTGGCCTGGAATGCCAGGTCTTCATCGCCTGATACTGCTTATTGGTATGCGAGCATGGCCAATGACCTGGCCAAAGCATCGGATGACCTCCCGGGCAGGTCGACCAGCCTGGTGAGAATGGCCAATATTCATGAACGACGGCGCGAGTTTGATCAGGGTATTGCCTTGCTGAAGGAATCCTTGTCGATTGAATCATCGCTGGCCGATCACAAAGGAATGGGAAGAGCCAGTGCCTATCTGTGTACTGTTTACCGGGAAAAGGGGCAGTATGACTCAAGTATTCACTATGGCAGGCGCTCTTTGTCTTATTATAAAAAACTCAATGACCTGGCGAGGTTGGCCAAAAGCCACGGTCGGCTGGCACTTTCCTATCAGAAAAGGGGAGATTCCGAAGAGGCCATCGGTCATTACCTCAAGAGTATCGAACTCAAAGAAACCATCAAAGATTCCCTGGGTACTGCCATCGGCTATTCTAACCTGGCCGCTTTTTACATTGACCTGGCGGGCTACCGGCAGGTGATCATCTATGCCAACGAAGCACTTGAATATAGCAAGGCTCTGGGGTTGTTGTCCAGAGAGGCTACCGCACTGACCAACCGGGCCGTCGCATTGGAAAAGCTGGGACAGCTCAACGAGGCAATTGCGGACCACCAGCGTAGTATTGAAATCAAAGAACAAGCGGGCAGCGGAGCCAGGGCAGCCATCAACTACATGAACCTGGGCAATCTGTACTACGGTCTCAAGGATTATGAACAGTCTAAAGACTATTATTTGAAAAGTCTGGCGCTCAAAGAGCAATATGGCAACAGCCACAACCTGCAACGGCCATTGCTGAACCTGGGACGGGTGTACCAGGCAACAGGGTCCAATGAGGAGGCCATATTATGCTATCAGAAGGCCTTGAAACTGGCCAGAGAGAGTGGCTCGCGACTGGTTCTACAACAACTTTACAGTAGTCTGGGCCAGCTCTATGCGCTCACGGAAAGCTATGAAGAAGCCTATACTTACAATACGCTGGCACAGACACTACGCGACAGCCTGGAAAGTAGCTTCAAAGAGACGGTAGACATCAAATCGGCCTATGAAAATGAGCGTCGGGAAAAGGAAATTCTGGCAAAAGACAAGGAAATTCAGGAAGCTCAGATCAGCAGGCAACAAACTACAATCATCCTGTTGGTCATCTGCGGTTTCCTGATCATTGCTGCACTGGTGGCGTGGTTCAGGGCTTATGTGAACAAACAACGATCTATCAAGGCGCAGCATGAGAAGGAGAAAAAAGACATGGAGTTCCGGGAGACTCTCAAGGACCAGGAACTGAAGGTGTACAATGCCATGCTCACGGGACAGGAAAAAGAGCGACATCGTATTGCGGAAGACCTGCACGATGAAGTAGGCAGTAAACTGACCTTTTTACAATTCAGGCTGAGTAGCATGGAGGAACAGCTGGGGGAGGAAAACGCTTCTGCCATGGAGGTCACCCGGGTGCGAGAGGTGCTGGACGAGACGTTTACCAGTATCAGGAAAGTTTCCCATAACCTGGCCTCGGGACAGCTCAGCAAGTTTGGGTTGGTGCCGGCACTGAACAACCTCAAGAAGATGGTGGCGGAATCCAACGAGGTCGCCGTGGAACTGGTGGTTTCGGGATTGCATCAGCGGTTGGATTTGCGCATAGAGATGGAGATTTATCGTACCATTCAGGAGTTGGTGACCAATGCGATGAAGCACTCACAGTGTACGGAACTGAGTATCCAGCTACTGAGGAAAGAGCAGGAAATCTCTATCCTGGTGGAAGATGATGGAATCGGTTTTGATGCGAAAGCACCGGACTTTGAGATGGGCCTGGGCCTAAGGAACATAGAATCACGGATCGAAAAAATGGATGGTTTCATAGAGTTTGACGCCTATCCTGGCAGAGGCACTACTGCCAATATTAAAATACCACTTAAAATTGAAAAGTACGATGAAGATATTGTTAGCGGATGACCACCAGATGATCATTGATGGATTTAAGTCCATCCTGGAGAAAGATCCTGCGATAGAGGTAATCAGGGAAGCGTCTGACGGGGAAGAAGTATTGGAGATCTTGAAGATGGAGCCGTTTGATGTGCTGGTCCTGGACATCAACATGCCCAAACTGAATGGCATAGATGTGATGAAGGCGGTGCGGAGGCACTATCCGAAGACCAAGGTACTTGTCTTGTCCATGTATGCGGACGAGTACAACATTACGGAATTACTGGAAAATGGTGCATCGGGCTACATCCTGAAAGGTGAGGGAATCGATACTTTGAAGGAAGCCGTTAAGCAGGTGTATGAGGGTGGCGAGTACATCCAGGGCGAAGTGTTGAAAACTTACCTGAAAAGCAAAAGTGTTGACCCTAACAGCTCACGGACACCGTTGACGAAGCGTGAGCGACAAATCCTGAGCCTCATCGGCTATGGAAAGTCTACGCGGCAGATTGCCGATGAGCTCTTCATCGCCCACAGCACGGTAGATACGCACCGCCGTAACCTGATCGATAAACTCGGTGTGAAGGGTACCAAAGACCTCATTCGCTTTGCGATGAAAAATGGCTACTCCAACTGAGTTGGGCTGCCCACACCCTTTTTCTGTGAATGACCCATAAACAATCAATCCATGAGACGTGCACTAATTGTAGGAATTAACCACTATCCTGAACACCCTTTGACAGCGAGTATCAACGATGCCCGAAGGATGGATCAGTTGCTCAAAGAGCATGAAGATGAAAGCCCCAATTTTGACTGTCAGTTGTTTGTCTCTTCTGAGGATCCGGCGAAGGCTCAGGTGACTCAGAAGTTTTTGAGGATGAAATTACTGGAACTGTTTGCCAATGAGGCGGATGTGGTATTGTTCTATTTCTCAGGTCATGGTGTGAAGACGGAATTGTCTACTTGTCTGGCTGCGCAGGATTATCAGCCGTATCATGAGGGCATCTCTATGATTGAGTTGATGACCATGGCCAATCAGTCCCGTGCCAGGGAGGTGATCATCATCCTGGACTGCTGCCACAGCGATGATGTGGGCAACAGCCCTTATGCAGAGAACAACATCACCATGATCAGGGATGGCGTGAGTATCATTACTTCCAGCCGGAATTATCAGGTGTCCAAAGCCACCAAGGGCCAATTCAGTACATTGACCAAATTTATCTGCCAGGCGCTGGAAGGGGGAGGGGCTGACCTGCAGGGGCACGTCAATATCACCAGGGTGTATAATTATGCAGAAACCGTGCTGTCTTCCTGGCAGCAGCGTCCTTCTTTAAAGACTTACCGGTCCAGTGGCGTCACATTGCGTGAGGTAGACCCGCCTATTCCTGTGAAGCGGCTAAGACTGATCACCAAATACTTCAAAAAGCCGGATGATTTCCTGCAGCTGGACCCGGAATATGAGCACACGGTAGAACCACGGGTTGCGGAAAAAGAGGAAATCATGGCAGATCTACAAATGTACCGGAATAGCGGCCTGCTGGTTCCTGTAAGTCACGACCACCTCTACTATGCTGCCATGCATGCCGGTAAATGTAAGCTCACAGCACTGGGTAAGTACTACTGGGAGCGGGTTTCCAATAAAAATATCTGAGTGCTGCTTTTCGCAGTGCTCCTTTCTTTAGCGTACACAAGCCAACTAAATGTGGCCACTTATTAAGTATCACCTGCCACCTACAAATCGGTAGTGATTTCTCATTGGTAAGTTTTTTAACTTCTGTTCATAATTAAACTTAACCTTAACGATTATGAAGCTAAATAAAAGATTGTTATTCACTCTGGTATTTCTATTCTACAGTGCTTTCTTCATTGTTTCCTGTGAAGAGGAAATGGTAGAAGAGGAGATCACTATTGAAACTGCCGATGCGGCAGCACTTCCCCCGGGCATAGGCCCTGATGCTCCTGATACGCCAGGAGAACTCATGTTTGAGGCTTATTACACATACATCAGATGTGTCAAAGAATCTGAAGGTATCCAGGAATTGAAGGCTTACTTTAAAACCAGGGAACAATGCAGATGTCTTACCTGGAAATGGGAGGTAGAAAACTGTAACTCAGGACCAGGCTCTCAAAGGGTCTACAACTATTGTGACAAAGTACTCACCTCGCGCAGACCTTACGGTGCACTTTGCCAGTAAAGTAGTTAAGTGGTGCCACCGCTATTGTCGTGGCACCGCTTATATAAACTTTTCCCGCATTTGCAAATTGAATAACCCATAGAGCAGGCACAAAACCGATCCAATCATGAGGTAGAGCCGGTTTTTGAAGATGATGCTTAGCCAGATGACCTCGCTCATGTTTCGCGGTTCGTTATAGGGGTTGAGAAAGATGTTGTAAGCACTTTGCTCCAGCAGGTCATACAGTACAAAGAAGAAGAACCCCACAATCACCAGGGTAATCGCCGTTCCGTTGCCGTTCCTGATCACCGTAGAAAACATAAAACCAATACTGGCCATAAACGTCACCGGAAAAAATACCTGTCCCAACATCGGCAGCATGTCAAACCTGAACAACGTGATGTTGGCTACCACACTGAGAAAGCTCAGGATGACCAGCGCCACCAGGATCGTGAGGATAAACCGCACCAGCCAGACTTTATAGCGATAGTTGGGGATACCAAAGATCGTTTCTATCATCTTGGAGTCGTTGTCGTTCTGGATGCCATAGGCCATCGGATAAAAGATCAACAAGAGCCCTGGGAACAGGAGGAAACCAAAGATCACCGATTCATCAAAATTGGGATCTTCAAAAATGGTGATGGTAATGATGAATGCAAAGAACCCCAGTGCAGCCAGGATAAAATAGATGAACTTGTTGGCGAAGATCACCTTCACATTGTAGGTGATCAGCCGGTATAAGACCAATAAATTACTTCCCATGATTGTTGTTTTTGCTTTTCATTAACCATAAATAGGCATCTTCCAGATTGGCCATTACGCGCTGTGCTCCATCGCGTGGCGTCTCTTCAGACAAACACTTCACCCTGATGCCGTCACCGTCCCGCATGTGATGTACAATGAGGTAATTGTCCTTTTCTTCTTCAAATTCCCTGGTAGTCATATTAAACTCCCACACCTTGTCCCTGGCCAGCTCTGCCATGGAGGTAGGGCTGCCCTGGTATTCAATATTCCCTTTGATCAACACGGCCAGGTTGTTACAAGAGCTGGCAATGTCCTCGATGATATGCGTAGAGAATACCACAATTCGCTCCCTGCTGAGTTCTACCAGCAAGTTTCTGAAACGGATTCTTTCCAGTGGGTCCAGTCCGGCTGTTGGTTCATCTACTACCAGGATTTTGGGCAGGTGCAACAGGATCTGTGCAATCCCTATCCGCTGCTTCATACCACCGGAAAATGACCCGATCTTCTTGTGCTGATGCTCGCTCATGTGGACCGCATCCAGTACATATTGTACCCGCTCGGCTCTGGCCTTCTTGTTGGTGATCTTTCTCAGAATGGCCTGGTAGTCCAGGAACTGATGCGGGGTCATGTTTTCGTAGGTGCCGAATGCCTGTGGCAAATAGCCGATTAACCCCTGCAATTCTTCCCTGCGCAGGTTGGTGTCATGTCCGTTAATCCAGATTTTACCATAGCTCTGGTCCATGATCCCGCAGAGTATCCTCATCAAAGTGGTCTTACCAGCGCCATTGGGCCCCAGGAGTCCAAACATGCCCTGGTTGATTTCCAGGCTCACCCCGTTGAGTGCACGGAAAGGCGGTTTCCTGGGCGCGACGAGCGGAATGGCTTTCAGGAGCTTATAGTGTAGTTTCCTGATTTTTTTGAACCTGCCAGTAATTTGCTCCAGGTCTCCGTCAATCGCCGCCAGACGTCTTGAGCCCGCGACGAGTACCAGCCCTATGAACCACAGGACGATCAGGATGATGCCCACTGCTTTGGTGCGGATGTCCTGATAGAGGTAGACGGAACTGATCAACGGGAATCCCCAGAACAGTGCGCCGTAAAGGAAGTTGGTCAGCTTCTTTCTTCTTCCCCGCATCAGATAGATGCACTGATTCAGGATGGACAGGAGTAAAGCATGCAATAGGATCATGAAGAATAACTGCCAGAAAGCTTTGTCCAGGAAATTATAGGTGAAGTAGACCAGAAAGCTGATCAGTGCCAGTTGCCAGATCAGGTTTTGTAACACCGACTTCGTTGAGATAACTTCCTCGCCACGATCGTCATGTAATTTTTTATTGCCCTTCCACTCTCTGATCCATCGCTTGTCCCTGCCGTAGACCTTGGTGAGGTGCTGCATCTCAATCTTCATCGCTTCTCCTTCGGCCACCAGTTTGGCATTGGCCTGTCGCAAGGAAGTCATGGTGAAGTAAGTACCTGCCGGGATGATGATGATGGCGGAAAACAAACCGACCAATTGCCAGAGTACCCCGTCTATCTCCGTGTAAACGAAATAGGAGGCAATCGCCATGGTGACAATCTGAAAAATCTGGATGGACGGTTTCAGGTTTCTGAACCATGCCAGCACACTCTCCAGTCCTGCGCTCATCACCGGTATATAAATCAAGGTGAGAATCGTACTGAAGGCCAGTCCTCCCATGACGGTGATGGCAAACGGCTGTCCCACGCTGGTTACATATTCTGCATCACCCAGCGCCAGTGGCAGCATGGCCACAATGGTGGTAATAGAAGTGATGAGAATGGGCCTGATACGCGAAATTCCACTGATTATGAGTGATCGGTATTTGGTGAAACCACGCTTGCGCAATATCCTGGAGTAATCGACCAGGATGATCCCATTGTTCACCACGACTCCAATCAGGATCAACGTACCGATCAACGTATTGGAATTCAGTAGTGAATTGCCTGTGAGCGTAAGCCCCAGAAAAGCACCGATTGCAGACAGAGGAATGGAAAACATGATCACAATGGGCAAATACAACGATTCGAACACTGCTGCCAGGATCATGAAGATGATCACCACCGCAGCCAGGATCAGGAAGTAGAACTCATCGAAGATGCTGTCCTCGTGAACGACTTCTACCACAATGCCTGACGGAATATTGAAACCGGCCACGATCTGGTCGATCTCTATTCTGCTGGCTTCCAGCAATGATTCATCGCCATTGATTTCCTCCAGGAAGGTGTAGGTGATCTCAATCTGCTTCTCCTGATTGAGTCTGATGATGCCACTCTCTCCACTGGCGTAGATGACGGAGCCAAACTCGTCCAGTGCATAGGTGGCGCCACTGTTGTTCACCACATCCATAGACCGGAGTTCTTTCATGTTTTTTGCCCGCTCCACTACCTGGTTTTGTGTTTTGATGGTGATCTCAAACTCCTCATCACCGCTGACGAAATTGGAGCCAGAGGCAAAGGACGTCTGGAAGTCATTGAGGCCTGTCATCACATTTTGCTGGGTGACACCATATTCACTCATGCGCAACTGATCAAAAATGATGTGCGCTTCCGGTCGCTGTGGACTCACGTTGACCGCACTGGAGTTGGTAGACTGTAAGTTATTGATGAAAGTACTGAGGTCGTTGGCGATGGTTTCCATCAACGCGAAGTCCTGTCCTTTGATGATCACCCGCTCCTTGGAGGAACCTATCCCAAGCAATCGCTCAAATTCTTCATTGGGATTGGGCCCTGAAGCAGGTCTGTTGGATTGTGCCGGAGGCTGCTCCATGGAGATTTCCAGGTCTTTGTAGGACTTGGCGATCTTGTCCAGCCGGCCCTTTACTTCCAATACCGTGATAGAATCGATTTCGTCGATGTTTTCCACCAGTTTGGCAGTGATCACAGAAGAGCCTTCAGACGTCTGGCTGATCACTTTTTCAATCACACCAATCTTCATGACGTCCTCCTCTATTTTTCGCACGCGTACGTCTGTGGCGGCCAGTGTGGCCCCTTGAGGCATGGTCACAAACAGATTCATCTCATCCGTCTCCACTTCATTTTGAACGGTGACACTCACAATGAACGCCAGTCCGATGGTGATGAAAAACAAGATCAGTCCACCGATGATGGTGAAGGCAGGTCTGCGAAAGCAGGACTTGAGAAAAACCAGGTACATCTGGATGATCCGCTGTCTGATGGAAGCGTTTTTGATCAAAGGCGCCTTTTCTTCTGCATCATTTCCAATCACTGCATGTGCCAGCATAGGGATGAGGACCAGGGCTACTGCCAATGAAACTAGCAGCGTAGAGATGATGGATACACTCACGTTGGTCCCTATCAGCTTGATCAGGAAATTGCTGGAGTAGGCGAAAGGTAGAAACACGGTGACGGTCGTCATGGTGGCCGCAATCACCGACCACATCACTTCTTTAGTCCCTGCGACTACCGCTTCGTCCTTTGATTTTCCTCCGGCCACATGGCGGTAGATGTTTTCGATAACCACCACGCTATTGTCCAGCAACATGCCGATGGCGAGTGACATCCCTATCAGCGTGAGGCTGTTGACAGAGATATCGTAGGCATAGAAGAAGTTGAAAGCGGTAAATACAGAAATCGGGATCGCCAGGGCAATGCTAAGGATGAATTTAATCCTTCTCAGAAAGACCCACAGTACAAATATCGCAAACAGTCCACCCAGCACGGCAAGGAATTGTATTTGCTCAATGTTTTCTACCATGATATCGGCCTGGTTGCTCTCAATGATGATTTCTGCATCCAGGGGCTTCAGGTCTTCATTGATCGCGCCAATGGCTGCTACGGCTCTTTCAGACAATGCAATCAGGTTGGCCTGAGAGTCTTTGCTCAGCCGGATGGAGATCGCATCTTTTCCGTTGACACGGCTCAGGGTGTTCTGTTCTTTGACGCCAAAGAACACCTCGGCCACATCGCTGAGTAGGAGAGGGCCCTTGTCGGAAACTACCAGGCTCTGGATTTGCTTGATGTTCTTGAGTTCTGCATTCACATTCACAAAAACGGCTTGCCCGTTGCGCTTCACCTGTCCCACATAAGCACTCTTGTTGGAGTTCTGCGATAGTACATTTCTGATGGTATTGGGCGTGATGCCGTTGGCTTCGCAGATGGCGTCATTCATGATGATCTCCACCGTTTTCTGGCGTCCGCCAAAGACTTCCAGTCCGCCGATGCCGTCTACATTACTCAGCCGGTCGCGGATATACTGGTCTGTGAGGTTTCTGACACGGTCTACACCACCGGAACCGATGACCTGCAGCTCCATGAATGTATTGGAAAACTGCTCGGTGTCGATTTTGATGGTCCTTACAATGAACTCGGGAGGAATCTCCGACTTCACCGCGCCCACCTTCTGTTCCAGTTTGAGATAAGCATATTTCAGGTCTGTGCCGCGCTCAAAGGTGATGAAGATCGTTCCTTGTTGGCTATTGGCACTGGCAGAAAGCGTTTCTATGTTTTCCAGCGTACTGATGGCCCCTTCCAGTGGCAGGATGGCCTTGTTCTCCATGTACTTTGGGTCCACCTCTGTGGTGGCACCTACCTGTACAATCAGCACGGGAAGTTCTACGTTGGGAAACAGCTCCACAGCCAGCTTGTTATAGGACACGTATCCCATGAATGACAGGCCTATGAAGAGCATGGAAACCAGCGTCTTCCTTTTGATGATCGTTGCGAGGATTCCCTTACCCATGGCTTGTCGTGGTATCGCTTGATTTGACATTGCTAAATCTTCTCACACCTTTTTCAATGATCTCATAGAAACATGGAATGATCACCAGTGTGAGCAGGGTGGAGGTGACCAGGCCGCCAATGACCGCGATGGCCATGGGAGATCGCAAAGAGGCACTTTCTCCGAAACCGAACGTCAATGGTAGCAGGGCCAGAATGGTGGTGAGACTGGTCATGATGATGGGACGGAATCGCTTGCGTCCTGCATTGATGATCGCCTCGCGCAGGTCCATGCCCTGTTGCTTGTTCCTATTGATGCTGTCCACCAGGATGATGGAGTCATTGACGGCGATACCGGTAAGCATGATGATACCGATGAAGGCCATCATGTTGAGCGGCATGCCCAGGAAGAAGAAGGACAGTAATGCGCCTACGCCTGCCAGCGGGATGGTCAGTAAAATGGTAAACGGATGGACCAGTGACTCAAACTGAGAGGCCAATACCATGTAGACCAATAAGATGGACAGCAGCAGGGAGAATGACAGGTTGCTCATGGCTTCTTGTCTTTTCAGTTCCTGGCCTACCACATCAATTTTATATTGTGGTGGTACCGTTAGTCTTGCAAACTCCGTTTTGATGCCCCCAATGATCTGATCATAAGGCCTGTTTTCATCTACACGGGCCCCGATGGAGACCACCCTGCTCTGATTCTTGCGATAAATCGCGCTGGCGGCCATCTCCACACTGATGGAAGCGACCTCACCCAGTAGCAATTCCTGCTGTGCGGATTTGACACGGATGTTTTCCAGATCCGCAAGAGAAATCTCCGGGATTTTGATCTTGATGTCTCGCACTTCTCCGCTGCTTTCGATGGTGCCGGCGTCTTTGCCCTGCAGCTGGTCTTTGACCTGACTGATGACATTTTCAATGGACAGGTTAAAAAGTCCGGCCCTGAATTTGTCCACATCCACCTTGATTTGGGGCACGCCTTCTTCCAGGTTGGACAATGGCTCAAAGACGTTCTCGCTTCGGCTCATGATCAGCATGACGGAGTCTACAATGGGGCGGAGCGTTCTCAGGTCCTGTCCGGACACATCGATGACCAGTGGCATTTCTTCGTCGCCGAGGATGGAGTTAAGGGCACTTTCGTCATTGGAGAAGGAAGCTTCCAGTTCCGGAATTTGCTCAAAGTAATTGGACAAAGCGTTGGTGATGTTCACAATATCAATCGGGATCTCTTCTTTGAAAATCAGTTTCAGACTGGCCTTGTTCTCTTCGTAAAGGTTCTCATTTTTGATGCCTGATTGTCTTTGCTCAGGCCCGGAATGACTGTAAATCTTGTCTATTTGCTCCGAGAAGAGGGTCATCAGTTGCTTTTCTATCTGATAGACCGTGTTAGACGTACGGGAGAGCGGCGTGCCGTCGGCAAGGCGCAGGTCTACGGAAATGGCCCTGGTGTCTGACTTAGGCATGTATTCGCTGCCAATGACGCTCAGCAATTGATAGGTGCCGGCTACCAGCAGGAAAGCGACCACTACATAGGCCCATCTGTATTGCAGAATTTTGTCCAGCAGCCGGCCATACCATGCATAGCCCAGGGGTTTGATGTCCTTTTTGGCTTGCTCTTTCCTGAAAATCCAGGAGAAGAGCATGGGGATGACCAGGATGGCGACAGCAAGTGAAGAAAGCAATGAAAATGCGACGGTTAGCGCCTGATCTTTGAACAATTCACCGGAAGGTCCCTGTAAGTAGACAATCGGTAAGAAGACGATGATGGTCGTCAAGGTAGAGGCAGTGATGGCCCCGCTTACTTCGCTGGCCCCTTCAATGGCTGCCTGTACAATGTTCAGTCCTTCTTCGCGCTTGCGAAAGATGGCTTCCACCACCACAATGGCATTGTCCACCAACATCCCCGCACCCAGTGCAAGACCTCCCAGTGTCATGACATTGAGGGTAAGGTCATTGAAATACATGAGGTTAAATGTGGCGACAATGGAAATGGGAATCGCGATGCTGATGATGGCTGTAGTCCCAATCCTTCTCAGGAAAATGAAGAGGACGATCATCGCAAACAAGGCACCATATAGCCCGGACTCTTTTACTTCGTCAATGGCCTGCTGGATAAAGCTCCCCTGATTCTGAATAACGACAAATTCGTAGCCGGGAATGGTCTTTTCCAGTCCATCGAGCACCTCGGTGAGTTCATTGACGGCATTGACCGTGTTGTAGCTCGTCTCCTTGTAGATGGACAGACCCAGACTGCGCTGCTGATTGACCCGTACAATGCTGCTGGACTCCTTGTCTACGGTTTTGACTTCGGCGACTTCCCTCAGCAGGATAGGTACTTGTTGGGCATTGCTGCTGTTGTTACCAGATCCGGTAGCCGCTCCTGCGGAGGGTGCTCCGGTTGGAACGCTTCCACCTGTAGTCATTGCAGCCGCGCTCTGGCTGCTTCCTGTAGCGGCCGGTGCATTGGCATAGCCTACCACCAACTCTCCCAGGTCACCAGGCTGCTCAATGATGCCCAGCCCTTTGATGACGTACTTTTTGCCCAGCTCTTCGATGAAGCCACCCGATACATTTCTGTTGTACTCCTGTATTTTGGTGACCAGCGCATCTACTGACAAGCCATAGGAGGCGAGCAGGTAGGGATCGGTTTCTATGATGACCTCTTTTTCCTGCTCACCGGCGAGTCGCACTTCGGCAATGCCGGGCAGGCGGATCAGTTCATTTCTGAAATTGGTCTCCGCAATACGCCTCAGGGCATCAAAGTCCTGCGAGGTAGGGTGGTAGATGCCCAAAATCATGATAGGGGTCGCGTTGGGGTCAAACTGGGAGATGACAAACTCGTCAACCTCTTCGTTTGAGGTGAACTGCGAAAGCGCTTTCTGCAAGTCGAGGAAGGCTTCATCCATGTCTTTGTCCCAGGCATAGCGCACCGTGACGCGTGCATATCCTGTTTGACAAAGTGAGCTTACTTCCACTGCGCCATTTTGGCGAATGGCGACCGATTCGATGTCTTCTACAAACTGCTTTTCGACTTCAGATGGAGGGCGGATGCCCACCTTCATTTCTACGAAAAGTGTTGGATTTTTCAAGTTGGGAAACAATTCGATCCCCAGCTTATTGAATGAAATGGAGCCTAGCAGGATGACACCCAGTACCAACATCAGGATGGAAACGGGATAGTTAACTGCCAGCGAAACAATTTTTTTCACTAGATAATGCTTTTAGGTGATCGATTATTGAATGACGCTTACCTTTGATTTATTCCTCAAAGTTTCATATCCCGATATCACTAACCGGTCGTTGACTTTCAGTCCGGAAAGGACTTCTATGACGTTCTGGTTTTCCAGCCCTGTGGTGATCACCTTTTCTGTGGCAATCCCGTTTTCTACGATGAAGACAACCTTGCTATTCTGGCGGGAAATGATCGTTTCCTTAGGGATCACAATGGTGTTTTCACGCTTTTCCGAAAGGATGGCGACTTTCACGAACATCCCGGGGCGCAGCTTGAGGTCGTTATTGGTGATCTCTAACACACTCTGGAAAGTCCTCGTCTCCGGATCAATGACCGGCGAAATCTGGCTGATCATTCCACCCAGCGTATCGTCGGGCAGGTTGTAATTGGTGACTTCCACCTGTTGTCCTTTGTTCACTTCGTTGAGGTTTTTCTCAGGTAGTTTGATGTCCAGCAACAGTCGGTTGTATTGCATCAGTTTGAATAAATCCTGCCCCTGGTCCAGCCTCACGCCCTGTGTATGGTAAGGAAGTTCTACGATGATGCCGTTGAAGGGTGCCCTTACATATAATTTTTCCTTCTGAATCTGCGTGCCTTCATAAGCGTCTTTGGCGTTGACATAATCGATGGACGCTGCATTGAGTTCTGTGAGGGTGACACCTCCCTTGTCGTACAGTGATTTCTGCTTGTCCAGGGTGTTTTTGGAATTTTGGAGGTTGAGCTTTTTACTCTCTGCCTGTAAATTATTTTCAAACTCGCGGTCTTCTATGGCGACGATCAACTGACCTTCTTTCACATAGTCCCCCAACGCAAACCTCTTGCCGGTAGCGGGGTTGGTTTGTAGTCGATACTTGCCGGTGATTTCAGAACGGATCGTCCCTTCCATGGAAGAGTACACCGTGCCTGTAGTTTCTATGTAACGGGCGATAGATTGATTTTTGATTCCTTCCACCGATACCGGAATCTTGATTTCTGTATCAATTCTGGACTCCTCGTTTTCACAACCTGAAAGCAGGAAGACAATCACCAGTGGAATGAAAAGTGTGTAAGTGTTTATTAGGCGTTTCATTGCTTTCATTTTCTTAATTGTTAGGAATAACTAAAGGTGTTTGGTTTTCGAAGTCATACAGTGACTGAATCTTCAGGTTCAATAGTTCTATTTTATAGCTGATCAGTGCATCAGCAAGTTCTCTTTTCTTGGTGGAGAGCTGGTTCTGAAACTGGTTGAGGTCGATACTGGTGAGGTCACCGTTTTTGTATCGCTCCAGGTTGATTTCATAGGTCAGCTCCGCATTTTTGACGTTTTGTTGCGCGATACCGATCTGGTTTTCCAGGTTTTGCAGGTTCCTGTAGACTTTCCTGATATTGATCACGATGTTGTTCTTTTCCTGCTCCAGGTCAATTTTGTTGACTTCTATATTGGCATTTTGTGCGGCAATCCGGTCTCTTCTCGCTCCCCAATCCCATAAAGGGATGTTGAAGGAGACTGCCACACGAGGGTTCTGGGTAGGGGACTCGTAGACGTTTTGATAGTCTCTGGAGTCACCAAAAATACCCATCGACAACGATACAGATCCCTTGAATTCATTGGAGGCTTTGGTTCTGATGAGTTCAAACTGAGACCTTTCTACGTCTATGGACCTTTGGCGCAATTCCATTCTGTTGTCCAGCCCGTATTTGATGGCCTGGTTGAGGTCTACCTTCTGGGTGACGAAATCAATGTCAACATCTACTTCAATTTCCTCTTCCAGGTTGATTCCAAGTAATAGTTTGAAATCATCTGCGGCATTCTGCAGGTTGACCTCGTTGGTTTGCAAAGTAGATTTGGAAGTAGCCAGGTTGAGTTCTGCCTGGTAAAGTTCTTCCTTGGCCAGCAAGTCTGCTTCTACCTTGTTTTTAGTCACCTCAAAACTCACCAGCTGGTTTTGGTATTCATCCTTAGCGATCTCTACACTGTTCTGGTTTTGGTACAATGTGTAAAAGGACTGGGTCACATTTCGCTCCAGTGTTAGTAATTGCATTGCATTGCCCAACCGGGCATTTTCCAGGTTCAGCTCCAGCTCACGGAGTTGTAATTTGCTTCGGTTGTAGGTGAAAATTGGTTGGTCTAACTGTAAAAATAAGTTGTTGCTGTACCTCACGGTGCGAAGATCCTGAAGTTGACTGAAGTTGTCCCGGTAGCCGAACCTATTGGTCAGGGTAATGGTACCATCAGTCTGTACAATGGGTTGAATGACCGAGAAGTTTGCGAAGGAATTGTAGTCTTCATTGGTGTTAAACTCCGCCACCAGCTCATTGAAAACCCTTCGTCTGCTAAAATCAAATGGTGTCACATCCAGTGCAAACCGCGACCTGAGGCTGGCTCGTTGTGCATCCAGGCTTTTGCGATTACTGATCAGGTTGAGATTAGACTTTTTGATATCCGGGCTACCGGTCTGAGCAACCTGTATCGATTCTTCCAGGGTAAGCCTGGTTTGGGCGCTTCCCTTGCCCGGGATGAGTAGTCCCAGCAATAGCAGGAACACCCATGCCCCGCGATAATAGATCCTTTTTTGTTTTGAGTTGTAAGTCATGATTATTGTTTTACCCATTTAATAGCATCAGCATATACTGTTCTGAGATCGCATTCATCCGTGAGGACGACACTTCCTCCTTCTGTGGAGAAATAGTAGGAGCCCAGGTAGTTCCAACCTCGTTCCGCATTGGAGAGGTTAAATGTGATTTCGTCTGTCCCATCACCGTGGTTGATGATGTAGTGATAAGTGAATTTTTTGTTCTGGTTTCTGGAGTTCGTCAGTTGGTTTTGGTTTTTGCCCATCATAAAGGAGTAGAGGTCATAGAACCCTTCTTCTTTGAGTGTAGGCTCCCAGGTAGTGATCTTTTCACCCTTGCCGGATCTGGTAAAGTGCGCTGACCGAATGTGCTGACCATAAAAGTTGGATCCGGTGGTAGCCAGCCATTTGGCATAGGACCGTCTCCAAATCCCGTAATACTTCTTGTCGCTCGGGTTTCGTGCATCCATGTAAGATTTCAGGTAAGTATCCTTGATCGGGCTGAAAGTAGAAAATCCGTCGTCTTCGTTGTCTACGATGACCTCATATTGCAGTTTCTCGTCCTTTTTGCTGATGATGCGTTCGCCATCGAAAGGTTTCATATTTTCCCGCAAGTCAAACTGCCCTGTATTGATGAGGATGACGGAAGGAATGTTCTGAGAGACCAGTGTATTGATGGACAATTGCTTGGGGCGGCCATCCAGTACAAAACCGATCTGCTTGGTGTCACCGGCTTTCACCACTGCCAGTCGCTCAGAAAAGTCGATTTCCGGTGCTTCCTCCGAGCGCTGAATGAAACCAAACTCATTGACGAGGTCTTTTGAATTGAAGGTGACCTTGATGACACCGTCGTTGCTGCCTGTATTCTCCACATCGAAGGTGATCTGATAGCGCTTGCGGTCTCCGTCAAGGATTTCATATTTCTGGACATTGTCAATCAAAAACGAGGGCTGTTCTGTATCAAAATAAATTTGTTTGATAATGGGTTCTATGTCCAGGTCAAACTGCCTGATCATCTCCTCTCTCAGGGACTGATAACTCGCCAGCTGGTGCTGACTGTTGGCAATGTGATTGAACAGGAACTCTCTGAAAGCCTCTTCGCCGATGACCTGACCCAGATAGGAGAACAGGTATTCGCCTTTGAGCGAGATAGATTTCAAAATCTTGCTGAAATCCTCCTCCTTTGTCAAAATCTCCATGATATTGGAGGTGGCCATGAGCTGATTACACTCTTCTGCAAAGGAGATGCCGTTGAGGTTTCGGGAGAAGTCATTTCGTGATTTGACCTCCTGCGTCAGATAGCCAGACAGGTTTCTGTCGAGTATGGGCCAGTCCTGACTGGCAATCCCTGTATTGTAATTGTAGAAATTGGCAAAGACAGAATAGTCGGCTTCGTCGCTGTCTCTTCCGTCAAACCACCAGTCGCTGTTCAGTTGTTTGGTGAAGACTTTTTTGACGAGATCGCTGAACACATTGGCCTGCTTTTCCTTGTCGCTCATTACCTGGTTGTTTCGCCTTGCCTGGCGATCCATTTGTTCAAATTGCCTTTTGAAGTCAAACGCACTCCCGCTTCCGCCTTTTTCGGGTAGATAGATCGTTTCCGGCTGCACGTAGGACTGATGAGCGGTGTAAATCTTGTCATAGGCATGAAACTGCACCGGGACTTCTACCAGTTGCATCCGCTTGAAAGGATAGCGGAGCTTACGTTCCTGTTGGTAGGCATTGTTGAGGTCTGTAATCAGGCTGCCCAGCGTGTCACCCACTTCATCAAAATAGGTGGTGAACTGATCCATTCCTGGCATGTGATAGATCATATAATCCACACTGTCTACCGTGATCGACTTTTGCTGATATTGGCCAATGGCCAGAGAAATCTGAGGCAGTAGCGCTTCCGGCCTGAACTGATAAACACCCGATTCTGAGACAGTAATTGCTCCTTGCGATACGGGGATGTTAGGTCCTGATGTTTTGACATCGAGTTTGAAGTCCAGGAAGTTGTTGCTTTTGAGCGGCGCAACTTTGCTGTAGCCCACCTGTGTGCCAGGATACCACAACACATCATTGGTCAACAATACAAAATTGGGCTGCAAGAAGGCATATCGCTTGTCTACCGAGTAGATAAACCTCGATTTCTCGTCCTCTATGCGGTCCTGTGACACTTCCAGGTGTGCTGTTTCTTCCGTGATTGTTCCGGCATAGGCGATGTCGAGGTTGACCACTGAACCTGCGGCAATAGGTGTATCGGGTGCAAAGCTGATGATGTGCTGTTGCCTGCTGGTCGTTACCTCTTCGCCGTTGAGCTGAACGCCGGTTACGGTCAAACCTGGATTCAAAGTGAAGAAGACAGTATCCAGAGCGCTTTGATGATCATTTTTTGCCTGGATACGCGCAGCAGCACCGATGGTAGATCCGTCATGGGTGAGCGTGATGTGATTGGAGAGAAATGTCACATTGGCCCGTTGTGCCCACTGCCCATTGACATCAATCAGTTCGCTTCTCAGGGCGATGCTGTCAGATCGTTGCTGGAGCAGGTTTTTCATTTGAAGGCCTGCAGCGGCCATGAATATCAGCGCGATCACACCAAAAACATATTGATTGCGCCTGTGATTGGACAGCCTGCTGAGAAAAACCGAAGTGGCAAACATGAATCCGATCCCGGCCAGGAAATAGGTGCCTCTTTGCCATAGAATCGCCTTCAGGTTGCTGAAACCGGAGATCTCCGAGGCAAATACCTGCAATCTGAAACCCATGTAATCAAAAGCATTTTCATATTTCCCAAAAAAGTAAATTAGTAGCACAGCCGTGAGTCCTACCAGGAGGATGATACTGACCGGCTGATTGCGCAAGACCGTCGCCAGGAAAAAGGAAATACCCGTGGCGAAGACGACTGTCGGCATGCTGATGAGCAGTGGATAGACGATGTAGGCCTGCCAGTTGAAAGCCGCTATGGGGTTGGTCAGGTTGAAAATGAGCCCTACGGACAGTAATCCAAAATTCAGCCAGAAGAACAACTTAAAGATGGCAAATGCTTTACCCAATATGTAGTCGATATTGGACATGGGACGGACGAAAAAGACTTCGTTGGTATCGATCTTTTTGTTTTTGACAATGGTGCCTGTTGCCAGAAAGATCACTGTTGCTGCCTGCCCGATACCCGAGATGAGCATGTTGGCGTAGGGAATTCCCCAGCCGTTGGAGATGAAAAACCAACGCGCATTACCAAAGGTGCTGAATACTGCCATGTTGAAGAAAGTCATGAACAAAATGCCTCCAATGGCTACAATTCTAAAGAACCAGTTGCGCCACAAAATCTTTGATTCATATTGCGCGATGATCCTTATGTTTTTCAGTGACATCATACCAGTGAGATTCCGAGTTTGTTTTCCATAAAATAGACATAGGCGTGTTCCAGATTGGGCTCAATGGTCACGGCTTCTGTATGAGGCTGTTCATTTGCGATGAGTTGCGTTTCCCATTTTCCAGCCACTGGGATGGTAGAGATCACCGGAAATTGATGCTTTAACTGGTTGAAGGCATCATCGTCCACGGTCACCTGCCATACATGACCTCTTACTTTGTTGATCATCCCTTCAGGAGCTCCTGCAAAGGCCACCTCACCGCGGTGAAGCATCGCCATGTTGTGGCAGGTACTGCTGATGTCTCCTACAATGTGGGTAGATAAGATGATGGATACGTCTTTTTGGCTGAGGTCAGACAAGATGTTCCTGAAACGGATACGCTCCTCCGGGTCCAGTCCGGTGGTAGGCTCATCAATGACCAGTAGCCTGGGGTTGCCAATCAGTGCCTGGGCGATGCCCAAACGTCTTTTCATACCACCTGAAAGTTTGTTGGCATATCGCTCCCGAACATCCAGCAGCCCTACCTGATCGAGCATTTCGTCCACTTTGCTGAGACGCTGCTTCTTTTTGAGTTTGGTAGAAAGTCGCGCGGCGTAGTCGAGGAATTCCCAGGTCTTCAGCTTGGTAAAATAAGTGAAGTCCTGCGGCAGGTAGCCAATCCACGGGCGAATCTGGCGCCTGTGTTTGGTGATGTCCAGACCGTCCATGGTAATGCTGCCACCAGATGCTGTTTGCAAGGTGACCAATGTACGCATCAGGCTGGATTTACCTGCCCCGTTAGGTCCCAGCAGACCAAACATACCACTGCCTATGCTGAGGTTGATGTCCTTGATGGCCTGGTGACCGTTGGGATAAGTTTTAGATAGACCTTTGATCTCAATGTCCATGAGTGCTTTTTGTTATTGTGAGTAGTTTTGTTTTGAGTGTTTTGAGTTTTGACCTTGGGGTACAGTGTACCGTCCGTCGACCCTGTAATTCAGTCATCCGGGTTCAATCTGTAGACAGTTGAAATCGTCGGATGTTACAGTTGTCGTAAAATATTTGTTGTTTGAGTTCATTTTGAGTCCTTCCAATCATCGATCGATAATTCTGATTGAGCTGCTGTCATCGCGGCTCACCTGAATTTTCCTGGGTTCTTCGGCCACCAGGAGCGACTTTTGGATCAGCGTGCCACTGAGATGCTTTACCTCAGAGAGGATCGACACCACACTACGCTTATCTAAGCCCACTTGAATGCTGTCTACCCTAGAGTCAGTGACATCAAATCTGGCGGTATCCGTTGCATTGATTGCCAGTTTTGTGACTTCGCTATCTTCCGCTAGTCTGATATTGCCTCCGGCTTGTTGTACATTGAGTTGTGCGAGATTTATACTGTCCAGTCTAAGAAATGCTGCTGTTGTTGCCAGATCCAAAGTGTCCTGCGCGGGAAGATAAACGACCATTGTGTACATATCCTTGGGAGAAAAAGAAGCATAATCAATGGTGAGTGTATCAGCCTCTTCTGCTATCGATATCTGCGATAGTAAATTCCCGTCCAGACTTTGAATTTCAACCCTTGGATTATCTGACTGCACAATTTTGACGTATCTTCTGTTGCCTGTCAAAGAGAGAAACTTTGGGTGATCAATGGACCTGGTTTCTGTGATGATATCACCACGAATTTCACCGTCTCTCCAAAAAGTATATTTACCATACAGGCGTACTTCCAGCATCACTGCGAAGGTGTACAGCATCCCGATACTGAAAAACCCGATTAATATTTTGTTGCTAAGTTTCATTGCTTTACCGTGTTGCGTTGGAATGGTGAATTATCCATGATCTTCAGTTTTTTCTATGTGCGATCTGAGTTCATCTCTGGTGATGCCAAGGATGGCTGCCTGACGAAGGAAATCTGGTAGCACCTTGTAGAAAAATTCTTCCCGCTTGCTTTTCAGGATGACCTCCTTTGCTTCGGTATTGACGAAATAGCCAATGCCGCGTTTGTTCTCAATGATGTTCATGGATTGCAGTTCGCTGTATGTCCTCATGATGGTGTTGGGATTGACGCCTACTTCAGACGCCAACTCTCTTACCGAAGGGATTTTGTTGCCGGCCTGATACTCGCCACTGATGACTTTGTCGGTGATGCGATCGGCTATTTGTAAGAATATGCTTTTTCCGTTTTGAAATTCCATCCTAGACCTCCTTTTCCTTTAGTTTGAGATAGGCAACTGTGAGCATAGTGAGGTTGGTGATGTTAATCACTACGATGAAAAATGTAAGGATTTCATCGTTTTCGGTAGGTACCAATGAGATCGTTTCGTCTATCAGGTAGTTACCCAGTCCCAATGGCTCCACAGCGATGTAGATCAGGCATATGTAGGCGATGACGATACTGGCTACTGAAAAAAGTGTTTTGATCAATGGTTGTTTTCCAAAAAACGCTGCTCCGGTAAATGGTATGACCAGAAAAAGAGTGAAGATCGAAATGAACATGGTGATCACCTTAGGTCTTTCCATGGTGTTTTTGAGTTCTTCCTGCATCACAGCCGTTCCAAAAAATTCAAACTCGAAACTTTGAAAAATCAGGCTAATGAAATAGTATCCTGCATTATAGGTGATCCAGAATAACAGGGGGAGCACCAGGATGGAAAGCAATATTCTGTTGATGAACTCCAACGTGAATTTTTCCAGTGTAGATGCAGGTAGCGTCATGTAGCTGATGGTACTTTCCTTATTGCGCAGCGACGGAAAGGAGTAGCCACAGTACAGTACCCCAAAAACAATGGCCAGGAAAGACATCATTGGGAAGAAGATCCGATGCTCAGGTGCCCTCAGTCCGTTGTCCAAAGTGGCCATGGCCACCACAATCATGATGACGCCACAGTAGCCGATGGTACCAAATATCAATAGCTTGCTATTCTGTAGCAACTGTTGCTTGTAAAGCAGCTTGAACCGGGTGAGACTGAAGGTGTTATTGGTTGACATAATCCATGAATTTTTGATCACCAACGGTGATGGCATTGAAAAGTAATTCTATGTCTACCGACGAGTGCCCGTTTTGCTGAGGGGTGATCACCTTGTATCCTCCGGGAACCATTTCACTGTACAGGACTTCTTCGCCCTCTCCATTGTGACTGAAGGAGAATGCCAGCTTTGAGGCAAGATCAAACAAGTCTTTCTGCAGGATGATTTGCCCGTTTTCAATGAGGAGTATCCTGTCGATGAGGTTCTCTACATCTTTGACCTGGTGGGTTGAAATCATGACCAGCTGATCTTCGTCCAGCGTTCCTGCCACTACCTTTCTAAAAGTACTCTTTGAAGGGATGTCCAGTCCATTGGTAGGCTCATCCAGGATCAGCAGTTTACACTTGGTGGACAAGGCGAAAGAGATGAGAAACTTTTTCTTCTGCCCATAGGATAACTTCTGCAGGTTCTTGGTTTCAGGGAGCTCAAATTCCTTCAGCAGCATCGCCAATGACTCATGATCAAATCTGGGATAGAAGCCAGCGTAGGCCTTGATATATTGTCTGATGGAAGCTGGAGGCAGGTAAAACTCTTCTGACACAAAGAACAGTTCTTGCAGGAAAGAGGGTTGTCTTTTGGCTGGAAAGTGATCATTGACCTTGACATGACCACTCCCCGGATACAGCTGACCGGTCAACAACTTGAGTAAGGTTGTTTTACCAGCGCCGTTTTTTCCCAGCAGACCCACAATGCTGCCCGCCTGCACCTGACAATCCAGGTGGTCAAACAGCGCCTTCTTCTTGCGGTTGTGAGTGAAATTAAGCCCTTGAATTTGTATCATTGTATTATTTAATTACTGTACTATCATACTAATACAGTACAACATTACAATTTTATTTTTTGAAAACAAAGAGGGAAGGGGGAATTATTTTTTATGCCGGCTGTGGGGACACAGCCTTAGGCCCTTGGCTGTGTCCTCACAGCCTGTGCTTTTTGGTAGTCAGGTGGTATTTCACAATCGGGTTCTGACCCATCTTGTACCAGCTGTAAAATAGCAGGTCATTTTCCTTGTCCCGGAGCCTTTCTATGTAAAACGGAATGGTGAGACTACACTGGTTGATGGTTAAATGGATGTCGCGGTACACCTGGATCTCAGTCAACAGGACCAGGTCGGAGAATTTCTTTAGTTGCTCCCTTGATAACCGGGCAAGAGAGGCTTGCGTATGCTCCATGTCTGGCTGGTAACCGTGTTTTTGGATGTCTTCTTTACTGATGGCAAAAATCCTACTCACTCTTTCGCAGTAGCTGGTTTCCAGGGTTTCGCTTTTTCTGGTTCTAAAATGATCATGGTGGAACAGCGCTAAATCCAACTGGATTCTTTCCGGTATCAGGATGACATCCTCTCTCAGCTGTTGGAGCAGGTTGAGGGTGATGGGTACCTGTTGTTCTCTTGCCAGGGCCTGTTGCATGGTTTCAGTGACAAGTATATCTACCTTTTCTGCATGAGGAAGTTGAGTAGTGGAGGCATCTTCCTGCAGGTAGCAGCTTACGTAGGCTTCCATGTCTAGCTTTTGGATGACCTGCTGCATCATCAGATGGCTGGCTTCGTGAATTTCTATGAGGAGAAATTGTATCTGAGAGGGCGCAAAGCTCGCCATCACTGGTAGTGCAAGGGTCGCAAAAGGTCCTGTACCTGCATAGCAGATCAAAAGTGGTCGGTCAGGTTGCTCGCTGAGCTTATCAGAAACGGCTTCCAGCAGTCCTTTGATGAAATTTTTGGTGCGCATGACCTCACGGAGACATAAGGCAGCCCAGATGGGGCCTATGGCAATGCCGTTGCTGTGTTGAATGTCGTCTCTGTTTTCTACCTTCTCCATATCAAAGGCTGACAGCTGGCTGACCAGGGTTTGGTATTCGTGAATGGTTTTACTGATCAATGGCATATCTGCGTCCTCTTGCTGAAATATTTCAGCAATGCGCTTCAATTGTTCTCTCATGTAGTTTAGGTGTGTTTCGTTTTCGTAAATCTATACGAAATAGTTTATATATCAAGTAGGTAGATTTTAGGGGATTTTGGCTCCTGAACTAATCAATAAAACCTATACTTTATGGGATATCTGATGGATTTTTAGTATCATAGCTATGGGTTTTTTAGCCTTTGGCAATTGACGCTACTTTTTAAATGCATTTTGTATCGCATCAATTGGGAAGTCAGGACCTATCGGTAGGCTCGCATGGTGCCATATTTCATTGATAAATAGCCCTACGTGTGATGCCAGACTGTTTTTTAGATTTTTTAGCATGTATCGATGGCATTGATTCCTGATCCGTGTCGCCAGGCTTTACTTTTTTGAAGGTCACCTTTTGACCAATTTTTTATTACAGATTCAGGTATGTCAGTATCAGAACAAGACTATGAATTGATTCTCAAATATCTTAATGATGACCTCAATAATCATGAAATGAGGCAGTTTAAGAAGTTGAGGAATACTTCGGAGGCGTTTGCCCGTGAGGTGGAGAATGCTGATGGCGCATTGTATACGCTCAAAGTAAAAAGCAAGGTGGAGCGCGTGCATCATGTGGAGAAGGTCATGCAGTTTTTTGAAGAAGATTCAGATGGGACCAAGCCATTTGTCTGGATATTGATGGGGGTAGCTGTTCTTATTGCCACGGTGGGTATAGTGGTTTTCTTTAGTCTCTCCCAGGCTTATTACCCAGACTCTTTGCATACTTTTGATGTTTACTACAGGGAATTTCCAGTGCCCATTACAGATGATCGCTCCTTAGATGATTTGGGGGTCAACCTTTATGTCGCAGGGCGCTACAGAGAGGCGATACCTCACCTGGAAACGCTGGCTGTAGACCCTACGCGCCGCATTGCAAAAATCTACCTGGCCAATGCCTACATTAAAGTGAATGATTTCCGAAGTGCAGAGTTAACACTGCTATCGCTGCGAATATCGGACAGGAGCTGGCATTTGTCTCAGCACAAATACTGGTACCTGGCCCTGATTTACCTGAAAAAAGGGGAGGATTCACGCGCAGTAGATATTTTCCAAAAACTGGCCTCAGCAGGAGGTGTCTATGCCAGGCAGGCCGCAGAGCTGGCAGAGCAGTTGAGGTAGTTAACCCTTTTAGCCTATGGGTAACAACCTCGAATCTGCCAGAGCTGCAGTACGGTGACCGGCATTTTGTTGATAAGCATCGCTTTGCGAAAAGGCCATGAATGCCTCAACAGATGGATACTCCACTACCAACATGAGGTCCCAGGACTCTTCCAAAGGTCCGATCACAAAATCACCACATGGTCCCATGAAGCGCACCTGAGCACCTGATTTTTTGATTTCACTGCCTATTGCCTGCATGTAGCGCTCATAAGCGGCATTGCCTGAGACCGGCGTCTCGGGTGCCAATTGAGGACTTTGCGAATAGTCTGCTTCTGCTCTGAATTTGAGGAGGTTCAACATCGAAACTTTTCCCTTGCCCTGAAATTGCCTGAAAAAGTCTTTGGCTTGCTGTTTGGTAGGATGAATGTATTGGTTCATTGCTTAAAAGTCAATCAAAGTAGTTTGTCCTGAAAATTAGGCCATTTTGATGGAAATATCCTTTTTTCCGGTGTGCATCCATGTCAAAAGTGCCGGGGTAGACAACCGCTTCATCAGTTTTTACAAAAACGACTTTGCATACCATCTATGCGCACAAAGTAGCACCCCGGAGTGAGCAGGGAAGTATCTACTTCTATCTCCGTTGCAGAATTGACTTTCCAGTTCAGTTTTTTGCTGATCACTTTACCAGACGTTTCAAAGACCTGGACATCGTTGCTATCAAACGGTGCTTCTCTCGTGATTTTGATTTGGTCTGTTGCTGGATTGGGAAAGACAGTGAGCCCTCCAGACCAACTGAAATTGACAGCAAGGAGCCCGGAATGTGAAAATGTGCCGTCAAAGTCTGTCTGTTTCAGCCTGTAGTAATTGATGCCAAGGGCGGGGGCATCGTCCAGGTATTGGTAGTACTGTTTTTGCGTAGTGGTGCCTGCTCCGGAGAGGGTGCCCAATGAAACCCAGTTACGGGCATCAGTGGAGTGCTCAATGTCAAAAAAGTCGTTGTTAAGTTCTGATACGGTTTCCCATTGAATGAGGATACCATCTGATTGTGGAGTGGTGTAAAAGTTTCCAAGGCCAATCGGGAGAATGGTGGAGAGGTCTATTTTTTGAAGAAAGACATCAGTGCCTCCATTGGAGGTTAAATTCTCGGTGGTTGCCTCGGGGTCGAAGTCTACAGTGCTTTCAAAGATACCAGCGACATACATTGCGCCAGTGGGGTCCACAGCTACTGCTAACCCTTCGTCATCTCCGGTGCCTGAATAGACAGTAGACCAGATGATGTCACCATTTGGAGCCAGCTTTTCTATGGCAATTTCTCCGTCACCAGCAAAAGAACCAAAACCGCTGATTGCACCGTTTTTGAAACCAGTGACGTACACATGTTGTGAATCATCTACTGTTACTGCATTGGCAGTTGCATTTCCCACCCCATCTGAGGGGCGTACCCATACAAAGTTTCCATCGTTATCGAGTTTCAGAACATAGAGGTCACTTGTACCCGTTGCTGTGAGAAAGCTGGTGCCTGTCCCGGGATCAAAATCGACTGTGCCTCTGAAGATACCTGCCAGGTAAACATCGCCTGTCAGGTCCAGTGCCAAACCTAGTCCGTAGTCTTCTGATGATCCCCCAATCTTCTTTGCCCATTGATAGTCTCCATCACCGTTCAACTTCAAAACACAGGCGTCCCAGCTTCCCGATGATGCCAAAGTTGCGTTCCCACTTCCCGGGTCAAAATCTACTGAAGATGTAAATCTTCCCGCTACATAAACGTTGAGATCGGCATCGGTTGCTATATCCTCGCCAATTCCAAAACTACTACCTGTCAAACCAACGGCCCATTCATAATTGCCGCTTGAATTGAGTTTCAATATAAACATATCAGTACTGTTGGCGGTGATGCTGGCCACACCAGACCCCGGGTCGAAATCTGTAGTGCCGCGGAAAGAGCCTGTGGCCAGAATATCTCCATCATTATCTACTGTAATTCCAAAAACGTTGGTTGATGATGATGTTGAGGCCGATGAGCTCAATTGCCTGACCCACAAAAAATTACCGTCCGGGTCAAGTTTGAGAATAAAGCCATCGCTATTTCCGGTAGCGGTCAAATTCTGAGTGCCACTACCAGGGTCAAAATCTGCCGTAAGATTGAACCTGCCAGAGACATAACAGTTGCCTGTGTCATCTACTTCTACATCATAAGCATTGTCTCCCTGGCCACTTCCACCTACACTCATGGCCCAGAGGAAATTACCTGAAGCATCTAGCTTTTGAATGAAAACATCAACAGAGCTGGAAACAGAGGTTAGATTAGCGGTAGCTCCCGATGGATCAAAATCTACGGTGCTTCTATATTCACCAACTGTATAAACATTACCTGTAGCATCTACATCTATTGACCCGATGGTTTCACTATTGCTGCCACCGGAAGAAACAGCCCAGTTAAGCGATTGTGTATAAGCAATAAATGAAAGTAGAAAGCAGCATAGGGTGAAAATAAGTCGCATGTTAAGTTAGTTAGTGTGGTCAGAAGTATCACATGTCAAAGACCAAATGCACCCGCTTGCATAGTCGATGGACTAAAATAACAATCTTTTTGGAATTACGGGCATTGGCCACTGTAATCGAATATTTATCCCCATAGATCCCCATCGGTGAGAACGTTTTTGCAGGTGGAGTTGGAGGTGTGAGGTGCAGCCTTTCACAGATCTTGGCGGTGCAATAACAATTCATTGTTTATTTTTAGCCCCATGAAATGCAAAAACTGCCAGACACCTGTATCAGGAAACTATTGCGTCAATTGTGGTCAACGAACAGATGTGGGAAGAATTACGGGTTCTTCCATTCTCTCTTTGATATCGGAGGGGCTGTTTCAGGTGAACAAAGGGCTGTTTTTCACCATTCTTTCAATTTTCAGGAGGCCGGGACACAGTATCAGGGAATACATAGAGGGGCAGCGACAGCCGTATTTTAAGCCAGTTGCTTTTGTCATGCTTCTGGCGACGATCTATGTGATTCTCTCGCGATGGTTGGAGATACCTACGTTCACTGAAAACTTGATCGTAGGTTACTTATTGGGTGTGGAGGAAAACGGCAATCAGCAAGAAATGATGGAAGCTCAACCGATCGTTAACTGGCTGACAGGTAACCTGGCATATTCCATCATCGTAACCATCCCCATGTTTTCTCTGGCGACCTTTATCGCATTTTACAAACAAAAGTTCAACTACTTTGAGCATCTGATATTGAACGCCTACCTCGCAGGATATCATGCCCTGCTTTATACCATTCAGCTATTGTTGCAGGCGGCTTTGGGTAGGGAATTGGAAATCCTTAGTGCAGTTCCCTTGTTCTTGTCCATTGGTTACCGGCTGTGGGCATATCTCCAGTTCTTCTCAGGGAAAAAGTGGTGGTATACGGTTGCTTATACGCTGCTGGCTTATCTGCTATTCTTTTTTACGATAGGGCTCGCTTTGTTCCTGGTAGCGATTGTAATCACGTGATTAGGCTAATTACGCAGGAGAATAGGTAGGCTGAAGGTGCGGGGTGGTTCATAAAAAAAGCACCTTGAGTTACTCAAGGTGCTTGTCCAATCACTAAGGAACATCGCGTAAATCACTACGCCTCTCTGCGTCGATCATAGTCATATGTCTCTTGTAGGGTACTTCCGCGGATTACTCATTGTAATCGACTCCCAGTTCTTTTAGCTGAGCGATAGAATTGTCTTTGACCGTTTGAGAAGGATTCAATGACAAGGACTTTTTGAAGCTTTTGATCGCTTTTTTATGCTCTCCCAGTGCTTTGTAGCCATCTCCCAGGCTATCATGCACGTTGGGGTCTTTTGGGTTTCTCTTCACATTCATGGTAAAATATTCTACTGCCTTCTCAGGTTTGCCCAGCTGTATGAGTTGATAAGCCATTTGGTTAAGCTGCGCCTGATTGGCCAGTTCAGCGGCCTGGTCAGTGGTTGAGAGCGCAGCGTCTATGCCGTCTTGCCGATACAGCAGTCCTGCTTTGACCGACAGGCTGTTGAAGCTTTTTTCCAGTGCAATGGATTGATCGATCCATTTGAGACCTGTATCATAATGGGCCTTGTTTTGCAGACAGTACTGAGCAGCAGCCATGTACTCCTTGGGGTCATTCAGTTCATCAAGTTTGGCTTCATACTTGGCCATGACCAGTTTGTCGGTGGCCACATCAATCCTGAAAGGAAATTTCTTGTTTTCCCATTTCAAGGCCACTACGCTATGATTGATGCTGATTTCTTCAAAATCATAGGTGAGGATATTGGTGAACTGATGGGCTTCAGACCGGATCGAAACCCTGAGGGCGTCTTCTTTTTCGTCATAGAAAAAGCTTCCCCATGCTGCCGAGTTTTTGTTGAAAATCAACGTTTCATTTCCATCTTCAGCCAATACTATATGCAATCCATAGGTTCCGGCGGCGAGGGGGTTTCCTTCTATTTCTACATCGGTACTGAAAGTAATGGTGGTATTCTCATTGGCTCCAGCCCTCCATGGAAACGCGTTGCCCGATCCAAAAGTAGGGAAGGCGTCTCTGTAGCCGTAGTGGGCGACGGGTGTCCCGTATATCTTACCTTCTCTTTCCTGCCCGTTGACATTGACCTGAGGTCTGGAATAGTTGATGGTAACGTCCGTGATGCCAATTTTCTGCGTGACTTCACTTGCAGCGCTGGCCCTTGGTGAATAAAAGTGCTTTGACTGCGCTATGATGCCTCCTGTAGAGCATATGAGGGTCATCAAAAAGATAAATAGTGACTTTTTCATAGTGTGTAAAAAATGTTTGACTAACTATGAAATTCAAACGGCGCTCAATAGTAATGTTGGGGGATAAGTGATGAACTGTGAGATCTGTGATTAACCGTTTTGGGTCATCTCGAGGTACCTGGTCAAATGTTCTTTATAGCCTCTGCCGGAAACAACTGTGGTCCCGTTTTTCATCTGGAGCTTGTATTCATTGTTGCTGAGGTAATGGCAGGAGCGAATGTAGCGTGCGTTGACAATATGAGACCGGTGTATCCTGATAAACTCCTGGGGATTGAGCTCTTTCTCCAGTGTATGCATCGTTCCTCTGTACAGGTATTTCCGATCGTCAGTAATCAGGTCTACATAGTTGCCGTTGGAAGAAAGCATGATGATGTTGCGCACCTCCAAAGTCAAAGACCTGCCATTTTCTTTCAATTCAAAGGCCGTTCGGTAACTGTTGCCGTTGTCTTCCAATTGAAACAACATCTTCATGATTTGTGAAGTCGTTTCCTCCGATCTTTTGAGGGCCAGTTGCCGTCTTGCACGTGACAGCGCTGCGCTGAAACGATCTTCTTCCAGCGGTTTGAGTAAATAATCGATGGCATCTACCGCAAAGGCAGCTACGGCATATTGATCGTAAGCAGTGGTGAAAATCAAATAGGGGATGGCAGTGTTTTGTCTGAGTTTTTTGATCACCTCAAAACCACCAAAGTCCGGCATTTCTACATCCAGAAAGATCAGGTCAGGTGATTTATATTGAATTAATTCCACTGCTTCCTGTCCGTTTTTGGCCTCACCCAGCACCTGAACGTCTGTATGAGTTTCCAGAAGTTTTTCTACTCTACGGCGGGCAAGGTATTCATCGTCTATGATCAGAGCGGTCAGCATGCTACAAAAAAGTCCAGTTAATGATCATTGGTTGTCAGGGGGATCGTAAGTCTTGCAACGCACCCTCCGGCTTCAGGGTTTTGGAGTTCGCAGCTAAACTGATCGCCATAGAGCTCTTTCAGCCTGCTCACAACATTGCTCAATCCCACACCATGGTGGTAGTTGCTGGCGCAGCCATCTCCGTTATCATGGACTTCCAGAGACAGCCTTACTTCTTCGTTGTTGTTCCAGTAAACAAATTTGGAAGTGATGGTAATGTGACCATTTTCTACTTTTTTGGCAATACCGTGCTTGATCGCATTTTCTACCAGCGGCTGCAAAATTAAGGTCGGTACCTTTTCTGCCAGTGTATCCATTTCCAGGTCGTAGGAAAGCGTCAGTCTTTCTCTGTATCGCTCTTTTTCAATGTTGAGGTAGTTTTTGATGAACCTGATCTCTTCGGAGAGCCTCGTGAACTGAGTGGTTTCGCGGTTAAGTACAAAACGCAGCAGGTCCGCAAAGCGATTGACTACCTTCTGTGCATCTGCTTTGTTGATATCGATCAACGCTGAGATGGAGTTGAGTGTATTGAACAGAAAGTGTGGCCGTAGCTGCGTCATCAGGGCATGGACCCTGGCATGCGTCAATTCACGTTCTTTGTTGACTAGTTTGCGCTGACTGATAGCGGCTATGAAGATGCCAACCCCCATCCAGAATAAGATCAAGGTAGAGATGAGTCCTGCCAGCAGGCTGGAAAAGATCATTTTGGAAATGGAATAGTCTGCGCTCTGGTGGTCAAATGACTGGATGATTACCCCAAAGATGCTTGGGCTGATGATACGGTGCAGGAGTGAAACCACCAGGGACACTAAGATACATTTGAAGAGGAGACGGCCATTTACTTTGTTTTCGATCAGCCAGCGGGCAGTCATTTCTATCACTGGTGCAAACAAGACAATCACCAGATCACTGATTAGTCCTCTGGTAAATTGCCGGAACCAATTGAACTTATGATCAGATTCCCACAGAAAGTAATTAGCATAATCCTGTAGTACCATCAAAATGGCCATCAGGACGCTAAAACCCAGCAGGTAGCGCAGCGGGATGGATAGGTTACGGTATAAATTGAAAAACTTCACAGGGCTTTTGACAATCAAACTACAAAAATATCAATTATCCTGTTTTTGAGTGCCATTGTGTGATCAGTGGGTTGAAAAGTGATGCTTTGAAATTATTTTTTGAAACCCCGGTATGAAAATAAGCGACTTACCAGTATATAGATTTGTGTTATTAGACAACTTTAATTAGCTGTGTTCATCAGTAGTTCTGGTGCTTGTCAAATTGAACTGATTTGACCAGACGTCCTGATTACAAAAAAAACTCAATACTTGTTGCGATGAGATGATAGGGTGGTCTGTCTTGGATAAAGCATCCGTAAGAGGCATTTCAAAGCCCCTACTTAAATCAGGAGAAGGTGGAAAGAAAACAGAGGAATCCTGAGATCGGTTTAGGGTGATTTTTTGAACACTGGACAACATAAATATACCGGTCCGAAGACCGGTACCTTCACTTCTTATCTAAATTAATTGCTAACTAAATTTAATATAAGAAAATCAGAACTATGATCACTTCACTGGTCAGGCATATGCGGCCTGCTTTTGATTATTTCATCTGGAATTTTGTCCATACGGAAAATAGCTTCCCTGCTACAAGAAGCGTCCGGCACTCCCGAAGGTCCCGGGGTGGGCGTTGGCAATTTATGCTTTGTCATTTTAGATATTTGGTTAGTATCTAAACAATGCTACGAACTTTTGATTGAATTTCCACTAAATGGCATGGCATATATGTGCTACTATTTGGTTTTTTATGATTTACACAAAAAATAAAGGATGTTATGTGTAAATGACAATTTTTCCAGTAGAAATTTGATAGAATAGCAAATGAATATTTGGTGACGGTATGGGTAAGTTGCCGGGCAGTATCTCCTTGCCCGGCGGTTCCATTTACTTTTTATCAGGCAGCGGCCTGTAACTTCTTACCTACTTTTTCCATGCGTTTTCTCTTAGCCTCAGACACTTGCCCCGTTTCAGCATATACTTTGGCATCATTGAGGACGGTCTGGAGTGTTTCACTCATCTTCTTCTTCATCATGCCCCTGGTCAACGTACCCATTAGCCCTTTTGATAAGAAGCTTGCTTCCATCACCAGCTTTGATTTCTCTTGTCCTACAGGTACTACTTTCCAGAAGTTAGCAGTCTTTACAATGAATCCAGGCATTCCATCGGTTACTTCATAGGAGAGGTGCATCGCTTCTTCGTCATAGGCCGTTAGTTTTTCGCTGATTTTGCTGAATCCCTTCACGTTGACATCGCAAAACCGTTCACTGCATACAGCGCCGTCAAATTCTGCAATTCCTTTTCCTTCTGCATGGTCTACGTTGGAAGACCATTTATAGACTTCTACAAAGCCCGGACCCACCATCTGCCATAGTTCCTGTGCCGATACATCAATGGTGATTTCTTTTTCAATATTGAACCCTTTCTGTGCCATAGTATTAGAATTAAAAATGAATGCTACGATCATTGTCAGTAGCAGATAACTTGCTTTCTTCATGATACTTGTCTATTGATTAACCCTACAAATGTCGGGCTATGAGAAAGAGGGGAGTTGCCCAAAAAGTTGCTTTATTTTCTAATATGGCTCATTCTGTATTCCGTTGGAGAAAGTTCATACTTTTCCCTAAAGCTGGCCGAAAAAGTAGTCACATCCTGAAAGCCGGCATCATAAGCGATACTCGAGACAGGTGTGTCTCCGCACAATAACCAGCTGGCTGCCTGTTCCAGTCTTTTGTTCTTAATATAGCGCGCAGGCGTTTCATTAAAGGTTTTTTTGAACTCCCTTTTGAACTTGGAAAGGCTCATGTTGGAGATGAAAGCCAGCTGCTCCAGGCTCAGAGGGTTGAAGATATTCTGTTCTATGGTAGTTTTAAATGCCATGTTCACCGGAGTGAATATCTCTGATAGCAACTGCCGGATACTCTCATGATTCTCTGATTTTAGCAGGATCATCATCAGTTCTTTGATTTTCAGAATACCCAGTTCTTTGTCCAGCGATTCCGGTGATTCAAAGTAGATCGTCAGGTTATTCATGTACTGTTCTATCAGCCGATTACCGATAAATTGCTTTGGCACCGGGGTTTGATCGGTTTTCAGAAAGGAAGGTGTTTCATTTTGGTAGATCAACCTGAGGAGGTCAGGGTAGAGGTAGACGGCAATGGCGGTGCACTCTTCAGACTTCCCTGCCGGGATATACCGCTGTATGTAGTTGTTGCAATTTTTAAGGATAGCCTCCTTTTCTCCAATTCTATTAATGCCTCGTGAGTCATAGCTGATCATCCGTCCTTCAACCATGTAAAAAAAGCAGGCAAAATCACGGATGGCTCCCTGCATGTCCATAGGAGTTTTGAACCGGGCCTTTTGAAAAAGTGGCATGCCCTCAAATTCGATTGTTTTGCTTTCCAGAATCATGACCGAATATTAAAGCTAACAAACTGTATCAACTTTCTGAAAAAGTTCAACTTTTTGGCTCAGAAGTTATCTGGGCCCATCTGCAGAAGGACCCAGTACTATGGAAGGCGTTGCGCTCGACATGCTGGCAACCCGATGCCGTTAAACGTTCCAGGTATCGGGAGACTCACGCCAGGACTCCAGGGAAATCTTTTCAGTTTCTTTGACGTATTCCATAGCTATGGCCTGGTCTATGAGTACATTGTAGTGACTCAGGCAAAATGCCGGCGTGTTGTCATTTTTAAAGTTTTCTTCGGCCATTTCAAACCCATAGGTGAAAATAGCGCCTATTCCCAGCACTTCACACCCTGCATCTCTAAGCGCCTGGGCAGCTTTTAGTGAGCTTCCACCTGTAGAGATCAGATCTTCTATCAATACCACCTTCTTACCGGGAGAAACCGCCCCTTCAATCATATTTTCCATGCCGTGACCCTTCGGTTTCGAACGCACGTAAATGAACGGCAAGCCCAGTTCTTCCGCTACCAGGGCTCCTTGTGGAATACCGGCCGTCGCTACCCCTGCGATGACATCCGCATCTGCGAAATATCCCTGGATACCCAGTGTGAGATACTCTTTGATTTTACTTCTCAACTCCGGGTAGGAAAGTGACATCCTGTTGTCGCAATAAATGGGGGAATTCCATCCTGAGCTCCACTTAAATGGCTTCTGAATACTCAATTTGATGGCAGAGATTTCCAATAAGCTAGCTGAAATCTCCCTGGCAATATCGTCATTGATGATCTTGATAAACATGAGACAAATGTAGGATATTAGCAGGCAAAAGCCTTCAAAAAACTATGCAATGTTTTACTTACTGCCTCTTGTAATGATGCAAGTGCACATTTGTGCGATGGTCCCTCAAGTTGTGTATGGGTGGTAGCATAGTTCAGTTAAAGGTCAATATCGTTTACAGTTCATCATAGCTGAAAAAAAGTTTCGTAGTTTGTGGTATTTCATCTCGTGAAAATGATTTATTTTGTATGCATAGCTGCGGACGGAATGAAACTTTTTATCAATGATATTCCTATCGTTTTTTGTACGAAGGAAGAACTGCAATCTCTCTCTGATTATGCGACCATTATTGATGGCTCGCTGGAAGATATCAGGTCAGCCAACATCAATTACTTAGACGATGTACTGATCAGAAATGCCCCTAAGGAAATGATCAAAGACCTTTTTGAGTTGATGACGGACAAAAAGCTCAAACAGGTAGATTCTGTGACGGTGGAGATTCGTAACCTCAAGAATGTCAAAGACTACATCAAGAGCGTTTTCACCATCGTCAAGGCCGGAGGAGGCATTGTGGAGAAGGGAGAGGAGATCTTGTTGATATTCCGGCTCGGGAAATGGGACCTGCCAAAAGGTAAGCTGGAGGATAATGAATCTGCCAAGCAAGGCGCACACAGGGAAGTGGAGGAAGAAACGGGTGTTTTGGTGAATACCGGTACTAAAATTTGTAGCACCTGGCATACTTATACCCGCAACCGTAAGTACGTTTTGAAAAAGACCAAATGGTATCGGATGGAATGTGTTGATGACAGCAACATGAGTCCGCAGGTAGAGGAAGACATCATGGATGTACGATGGATGGATACCGATGAAGTGAGAAAAGCACTCTACAACAGCTACAGGACCATTCGTTACGTGGTCAGCGAATATAATAAGATGGGAAACCCATAATTTTTAGCATTATTTGGCTTTGTGCTGTGACTTGATGAAGTGTTGTTGATTATCTGTATATGAACAAAAAACTTTATTCGTTAATTGCCATTTTTCTGAGTTGTTTCAGCTCCACCTACTTGTCCTACATCTTTGCCTATGCCTTTTATGCTGTGCGCAAAGCAAGTGAGGCGGATGCATTGAGTCCTTATTCCATTGCTGTAACCAACGTTTTATGGCCTTCCATGCTCACCGGTACGCTTGCACTTCTTTTTTGCTGGCTGGCCTACCGAAAACAACAAGGCCTCAGGCTGTTTGCCTTTATCCTCTCCATGACTGTCTTGCTTGCCACCATTTTCTTTCAACAACTGCTGGGAGTAGCATTGGTGTTTTATTGATGATTCGTGGAGACACGAATAATATCGCCGCTAAC